>Ga0210036_1000068_pt1 | contig 132425 bp, 131 predicted proteins | sample CryGeymeta201515_FD_185469 | JGI IMG/M metagenome (GOLD analysis project Ga0210036, IMG submission 185469) | Groundwater microbial communities from Crystal Geyser aquifers in Utah, USA - Crystal Geyser metaG 2015-15 (SPAdes) (version 2) | ecosystem: Environmental > Aquatic > Deep subsurface >... | reverse complement strand
GATCGCCTTCGAGCAGCAGCAAAAACTGAAATTGCAAGGCGTCTAGCGAACTAGGGGCTATTCACACTCATGCTCTTGCCAAAGTCGCTATGAGTAGGCAACGTTGTTTCAAATTCTGAGCTACTTGCAGACTATCCTTGCGTTTCGTCTTGTTGAGGAGGTTTAGATGCTGAATTTTGAACGCAGATTTGGTTCAATGATTGGTGTCGCATGCTTGATCGGGGCCTTGGCATTGCCGGAGCGAGCATATTCGCAAAGCAATGCATTCGCTGCTCAAAATATAACAAACAGTGCGAACAAGAATGCCAGATATTGCAATCTCGGGCCTTGGAACTCCGGCTGGCTTGGCCCCAAAAAGCAAGCGCAGTCCCAGCCTGCAATCACTCTCAGTGGAACAGATTTGTCATACTACAAGGCTAACGTCGAACCAGTAATCACGACATTGTATAGGCTGAATGTAAGCGCTGTGCGAGAAGGTCAGGTAGCGCCTCTTAAGAGCTACCTACTGTCCATGGCTTCTAAGGCGCATTTTACAAAAGTGCAGCCATGGAGCCCGCAAACATACTACGGGAAAAAATCAGATTGGCTGGCTCGTTACAATGCATTCAATGAGCCGGCTTTTTACGGAGCTATCTTCCTGATCGCAGCCGCTCAATCGTTTGCAATTCTCGAGGCGCATTTATCCCCTCAAGAAAGGCAGCTTTTGTCTGCATGGGGTGAAAAAGTATTCAACGCGGTTTAGGGTGCACCCGATGATGACAAGGGGGTCGATCGTAAAGCCGCGAAAGCAGCAGGCTTTTCAAGTTGGGGACTAGTCACCTCTAATGCGAAGATTCTCCGCGCGGGACGCACGCATTTCAGAGGAGTGATTCAAAGAGATATTGCGCCGGATGGACGCAGCCGGTTTTTCTCCAATGGGTTTGATGGAGTCGAGCTCAAATACATGACCATGACATATGGCTTTCTGACGATTGCCGCATCTGCGCTTGAAACGCGTGGGGAGCAGGGATTCACATTCAACGCGGGACGTGGATCGCTGGCCCAAGGGCTTGAATACATCATTTTGAGAACGTTCAATCCGGCACTTCGAAAGAACATCGCCTCTAATCAAACCTACATGAAATGGAAGGAACGTCCACGGCACGAAACAGCAGGCTCTTGGGCATTTTTTGAATATACGACCCATTCAGCGGCAGCGATCAACAACATTCCAAGCTTGAGCAAGGCGCTAAGGCTGCGCGGCGGCGAAGGATTTTTTTCAGGCTGGTACGGCGGTTACACTAGTTGTTTAATACTCAGGCAATGAAATCGAAGGTTTGATCGCAATCGCGCGCATGTCAGCGCACGTCTTGAGGTGGTGACACAATTCGACGCCGGGCGTGTCTGACAGCATGGAATCCAGCAGAATGATGTCGGAATTCCTCGTCGCCAAGAGCGCAAGTGCATCCGTGGCCGGCTCGGGAACGGACACGTCAGACCCCTCGTCATTCAAGCTTTGGACGATGGCCTCACGCTGCACCGACATGTCCGAGATGAACAACAGAACATGCTGTCCATCGTCTCTAGGGCGTGTTGCCGCCTGCCGCGTCAAAGGCTGTTCGATCGCCCTTTGGGCGGTCCTCTTCCGGCAACTCACCTGAAATGAGGTAGATCGTCTGTTCGGCGATTGATGTGGCGTGATCGCCCATGCGTTCGATGTTCTTCGCGATGAAGTGCAGATGCATGCAGGGCGTGATGCCGCGCGGGTCTTCCATCATGTGAGTCAGAAGCGCGCGAAACAGCGCAGTATACATCTGGTCCACCTCGAGATCGCGAGCGCGCACCTCTTCCGCCTTTACGGAATCGTGCTGGATATAGGCGTCGAGCGCATCCGACAGCATCGCCTCGACCACGCGCGCCATCCTTCGCAACGCCGACACGATGTCGTCGTGTGGCATTGTCTCGGCCAGAACCGTCGTGCGTTTGGCAATGTTCTTGGCATAATCGCCGCACCTTTCCAGATGCGTGCTCATCGACATCACCGACAACACGGTGCGCAGATCACCCGCTATCGGCGCGCGCCGCGCCAGCACGATCGCGGCTTCGGCCTTGATTTCCTCGTCCAGCCGGTCGATCACGGCGTCGCCCTCCCGAACCTTGCGGCTCAGTCCTACGTCCCGCGTTTCCAGCGCCTTGATCGCGTTCTGGCTGGCCGCCTCGACGAGGCCGCCCATTTTCATGACCCGCGCTTGAAGTGCCTCTAGATCGTAGTCGAAGGACGAAACGATATGTTGCGATGCCATCACAATGAGCCTTACCCGGTCCGGCCGGTGATGTAGTTCTCCGTCCGCTCGTCCTTTGGATTGGTGAAGATCACGTTGGTATCGCCGTATTCCACCAGGTTCCCGAGGTGAAAGAACGCAGTCTTCTGGCTGATGCGTGCCGCCTGCTGCATCGAATGGGTGACGATGACCACCGAAAACTGCTGCTTGAGGTTGTCGATCAGGTCCTCGATCAGCGCGGTCGCGATGGGGTCGAGCGCCGAGCAAGGCTCGTCCATGAGCAGAACCTCAGGCTGCGTTGCGACGGCGCGGGCGATGCAGAGGCGCTGCTGCTGGCCGCCCGAAAGACCGGTGCCGGGGGTGTCGAGCCGGTCCTTGACCTCTTCCCACAGGCCGGCGCCCCGGAGGGACGCTTCCACGATCTGGTCGAGATCGGCCTTGCCGCGCGCCATGCCATGGATCTTCGGGCCATAGGCGACGTTGTCGTAGATGGACTTGGGGAACGGATTGGGTTTTTGAAACACCATCCCCACCCTGGCGCGCAACTGCACCGGATCGACGGAGGGCGCGTAGATGTCCTGTCCGTCGATCTTGATCTCGCCCTCGACACGGCAAATGTCAATCGTGTCGTTCATCCGGTTGATGCAGCGCAGGAATGTGGATTTGCCGCAACCGGAGGGGCCGATGAACGAGGTCACGGTCTTGTCCGCGATCTCGACATTCACGTCCTTGATCGCGTGCGTGTCGCCGTAGAAAACCTGCACGTTGCGCGCGGATATCTTCGTTTTGGCCTGGTCCACGTCGAGCTCCGATTTTTTCAGGTCATACATCTTTTTTCGGTCCTTTCTACCATTTCCGCTCAAACTTGTGGCGCAGGTAAATGGCTATGGCGTTCATCGCGATGAGGAAGGTCAGCAAGACCAGGATCGCCGCAGACGTGCGGCTGACAAAACCCCGTTCCGGGCTGTCGGCCCAGATGAAGATTTGCGTGGGCAGGGCGGTTGAGCTGTCAAACGGCGTTGACGGGGCAGAAGTGATGAAGGCATTCATGCCGATCAGCAGCAGCGGGGCGGTTTCGCCGAGGGCCTGTGCAAGGCCAATGATCGTGCCGGTCAGGATGCCGGGCATGGCAAGCGGCAGGACATGGCCGAAGACCACCTGCTGCTTGGACGCGCCGACGCCAAGCGCCGCCTCGCGGATCGAGGGCGGCACGGCCTTGAGCGCGGCGCGGGTGGCGATGATTATGGTCGGCAGGGTCATGAGCGCAAGCGTCAGCCCGCCCACGAAGGGCACCGAACGCGGCATGCCGAACCAGCCGATGAACACCGCCAGACTCAGCAGACCGAACACAACCGAGGGGACGGCCGCAAGATTGTTGATGTTGATCTCGATCAGATCGGACACGCGGTTTTTCGGGGCGAACTCCTCGAGATAGATCGCGGCTCCGATGCCCACCGGGAAAGACAGGAGAAAGCAGACCAGCAGCGCATAGGCAGAGCCGATGATGGCCCCCTTCAGCCCGGCCAATTCCGGGAACCGCGAGTCCGCACTGGTCAGCAGCGCCCAGTTCAAGGGTTTGGTGACGTAACCCGCTTCCTTGAGTTGGAGGAAATTGGCAATCTCGTCATCCTTCAGGCGGCGGTTCGCCTCGTCCGTCTCAGGGTCGATCAAGCCCTTGTTCAACTGATCATAGGGGTCCGACACCGGCACGTTCACCTTTACGGTCTGGCCGATCAGTTCTGGATTGGCCACGACCATGTCCCGGATGGTGAACTGCGCCCCGTTTGACAAGACGCTGGTCAGCCGACGCAACGCGACGCGGTCATCTGCCACGTCAGGAAAATTCGCCTGCATCGTGTTGGTCAGGATCTTGCGGAAATCACCGCGTTCGGGGGCGTCGGCGCTGACCAGATCGGGGTCAAACTCTACCGCGATCCGCAGGTGGGTCTGCGTGAAAGCGTGATACCCGGTCGATATCAGGGACCCGACCAGCAGGAACAGCATCGCGAACGCGATTGAGATAGCCCCCAGGCCAAGGCCTTTCAGCCACAATTCATTGCGCTTGCGCTTGCGCAGGCCAGCCTGAAAGGCGGGAGCAGCCCAGTCGAACTTGTCTGTGGTCGCGTCGGTCATGGCCATTGATCCTAGTCGTAGATTTCACGGTATTTACGCACGATACGCAGGGCAGCAACGTTGATGACCAGCGTCATCAGGAACAGCACCATGCCAAGCGCGAAGGCGGCAAGTGTCTTTGGGCTGTCAAAGGCGGTGTCGCCGATCAACAAGGTGACGATCTGCACGGTCACGGTGGTCACGCTATCGAGCGGGTTGATCGTCATCTTGGCAATCAGGCCGGCAGCCATGACGACGATCATCGTCTCGCCGATGGCGCGGCTCACCGCCAGAAGGATGCCGCCGACGATGCCGGGAATGGCGGCCGGGAACAGCACCTTCAGAACCGTCTCTGCCGGGGTGGCGCCGACGGCGAGCGATCCGTCCCGCAGGCTGCGTGGCACCGCGCCAAGCGCATCGTCGGCGAAGGATGAAATGAAGGGGACCAGCATGATCCCCATCACGCTGCCCGCCGCCAGCGCGGTGTTGGGCGCGATGGGTAGACCCAGATCGGCGCCAAAGGAGCGGATTGCAGGTGCGATCACCAGAATGGCGAAAAAGCCATAAACCACCGTCGGCACCCCAGCGAGGATTTCAAGCACCGGCTTGACCACCGCGCGCACCTTGTGCGAAGCAAATTCGTGAAGGTAGATCGCCGACAAGAGCCCGATCGGCGTGGCAACCAGCATTGCCACGGTGGCGATGACGAGCGTACCAAGAAAGACGGGCACCATCCCGAACGCACCTTTCGCGGCGATCTGATCCTCTCGCAGCGGGATCTGCGGCTCCCACGAGGTGCCAAGGACGAAATCCCAGAATGGCACCATCTCGAAGAAACGGATGGTTTCGACGAGAAGTGATGCAACAATGCCGATGGTCACGAAGATGGCCACCGTGGCACAGGTCCACATGAGGCCGAGCACAATACCTTCTGCGCTTTGACGAGCACGGAATTCAGCCGTCACGCGGCTGTGGGCATAATACAACAGCCCCGCCGCCAGCGCCGCCGTGGCGGCGACGAGCAGCATCCCCGAGGTTGCACGCAAGGACAAGAACCGTTCGGCGGCGTCGATTTTCCACTGCTCAGGTTGCCCGAAAATCCGTCCGCTTGCAATCGAGCGGATCTCGGCCATGATCAGCTGAACCTGACCAGTGCCCAACCCGTCCAACTGTCCCGACGGAAGGCCAGCCTTGATCAGCAGCTCAATGATCGTTCCCTGAAACAGCAGCCAGATCACGATAAGAAAGAAGGTGGGGATCAGGACCATTAGCGCGGCATACCCGCCATGGAAGCCTGCGAGCGAGTGAAGCGGCACACCGCCGGCACGGATCGCACGGGCAGATCTCAAGTTGAGAACGTATCCGATCACCACAGCGGCGAACAGGATCAGAAAGGCGATGAGCGTCATGGGGATGCCTGCCGGTTCAGGATAACGCGCCCCCTCTGCCGCAGCGGGAGGAGGCGCAAAGAGAGCGCGGCGCGGCGCTCTTGTTCAGAGCTTGCTCAGCTCTTGGGTTCCATCGAGACAGCGTGGACAACGGTGTCCTGAAGGGTTTTGCGACGATCGTCTGACAGCGTCACGAGGCCACGCTCGGACAGGTAACCACCAGGCGCCAGCGCATCGTCGGACATGTATTCCTCGACGAATTCCTGCAGTCCGGGGATCACGCCACGATGCGCGTTCTTGACGTAGAAGTAGAGCGGACGCGAAACCGGGTAGGATTTGTCGGCGATCGTGTCGATGGTCGGCTCGACACCGTTCATCTTGACGCCCTTCAGCTTGTCGAGGTTCTCATAGAGGAACGAGTAGCCGAAGATGCCCAGCGCGTTCTTGTCCGACTCGAGACGCTGAACGATCAGGTTGTCATTTTCACCGGCTTCGATGAAGGGTCCGTCGGTGCGCATGCGCGAGCAGTTTTCAACGACCCACTTTCCGAATTCCTTCTTCTCGAGCGCTTCTTTCTTGGCCTTGACGAAGTCGGCGTGCTCGCAGCCGGCATGCATCGCCAGTTCGACGAAAGCATCACGGGTGCCCGAAGTCGGCGGCGGTCCAAGCACGACGATGTCAACGGCGGGCAGTCTGTCGCTGATTTCCGACCATTTCTTGAAGGGGTTCGGGACCCACTCGCCATTCACCGGCACCTCGGCACCGAGCGCGAGGTAAACTTCTTCCAGCGTCAGATCCCATTCGAAATCGTTGGCGCGCGAGATGGCCATCGACAGGCCGTCAAAGCCGATCAATGCTTCGGACACGTCGGTCACACCGTTCTCGACACATTTGGTCCATTCCGAGGCCTTCATGGCGCGCGATGCACCGGTCAGGTCGGGATGGCCCTCGCCGACGCCGCCGCAGAAGATCTGCATGCCGCCGCCGGTTCCGGTCGATTCGACGATCGGCGATGGGGAGCTGGTGTTGTTGGAGAACTGTTCGGCAACCGCCTGCGTGTAAGGGAACACGGTGGACGAGCCGACGATGCTGATCTGGTCGCGCGCGGCGGCCGTTGTCGCGGACATTGCGGCAAGCGCAAGGGCCGAGACGGAAAGTTTGATGTAAGACATGAAAGCTCCTGCTGTCAGTGTTTCGTTTGAGAACGAACAAAACCGGGCTAAGCGGAATCAATGACAACTTTGCTATACTTTAGTAACAGTTTTATGAAACCACGAACTCTCACCGAAATTCGGAGACTGGCGCAGGTTGCGATTTGCACTCTGCTGATGACCATGGCGCAGCCGCCGCGATCCACAAGGACTGGCGGGGCCTGCATCGCGTCGGAATCCTGTCGGGTTCGTGTCGGTGTGCGCGCGCAAAGGCAAGGCCGCGTTTACCGGGTCCGGGCGAGGGTGATTGCCCGCAACCGGAGACCCCGCATGGCCCGTATGACCCGCAGGACCAAGACCGAACGCCTCGCCCGTGACCGGCTGATGGCGGACCTCATCCACCTGACCCGTGACGGCTGGATCACCGCGACGCTGGCCGAGGAAGTGCCCGCAGCCTGGCACACGCTGGAGGTTGATCTGGACGTGGAGGAACCGCGCGAGAAGGTGACGCTCTATCTCGACCGGTCGGTGGCGCGGTTCTATCGCGGCATGGGGCAGGGCTATCAGGCGCGGATCAACCGCCTCTTGCGGACATGGGCGCAGATGAAGATCGCGGGCGAGGTGCGGCTGGATGAGTATCTGGCAAAGCGGGTGGCGGGGGAGGGGGGCTTGGAGTCCGACCATAGGGGATGAGCCGCGCGATGGCCGACGCGCGCGGGGGCGGTCCGACGGTGGTTTGGGGCACTTTATCTCGCCCCGTCAGCATGACCCTGGAGCGGAGCGCCCAACCTCACCAAATCGCCGCCGCGGGGGGCGCGTCATGCCGGAGGCATGCTTTCAGCATGACGATCGCGCGGCGGGCTTCGCCCTTGATTCCGCGCGGGGAAAGGACGGGGACGGTGTTGACAGGGATGGTGGGCTTGCACCGACCGTACGCTCGCCTGTGGTGGGTTGGCGCACATTCCGGCGGGTCTCAGGTGTGACACCTGAATCCCGGCCCCAGCGGCATCCACGGTGAGTCTTAGTCGCATCAGCCGAGAAAAATATGCATCCCAGCTTCTAACTGGGAAGATCATAAATGGTAGAATCCGTTCAGATATCGCATATATAAAGTGTGGCAAGTGTGCCGAAGCATGCGAAAGACAGATCTAGAGGAGGGAAGAACATGGTTGAGAGAAAGTCCGCGCTGAAGCGTGCGCCCGTGCGTCCAAGGCTAGATGAACTGCTTGAGAAAGCACGAAATCATGAAATGACTGACGAAGAGCTCAAGATGCAGCGGGCGAGCTTTGTGTACGGAAATGCTCCAGAAGGCTCCCGCATCACCCGCGAGTCGGCTGCCGCGTCAGTCGATCACCTTAGGGTTAGAAAAATGCCTGCTTGAGGACAATTTTGCATGTTCATTTTAGAAGAGGAGAACCCCGAGTTATATGATCGTGTTCAAGAGCAGAATCTCAATAGGCAGTACGAACTGCTAACCAACTGCATTGAGATCGGGCTCATGAAAGGGCCCGTCTCTTTTGACAAGTATCTTTTGTGGGCATTAAACCATGTTGCTGTGGCAAACATATCGCAGTTTGGGGGACGTTTTCGCCAAGAACCAATTTATGTTGGGGATCACAAACCCCCGCATTTCAATGAAGTCAACGATTGGATGGATCGTTTCATATCGACCGTCCAAGAGAATTGGTATGTGTGGTCGCCTACCGAACTTGCGGCTTATGGTCTTTGGCGGATGAACTGGATTCACCCTTTTATTGAGGGAAATGGGCGCACTGCAAGAGCGGCGTGCTATTTCCTACTCTGCGTACGTTCCGGTGCGCTTCTAAACGGACGGAAGACAGTTCCAGAACGCATTCGCGAAAACCGTGGAGATTACGAAAGCGCCCTACAAGCTGCTGATAGGGCTTGGGACGCGGGCCATTTGGATTTTTCCGATATGGAAGAATACCTTGCAGCACTCTTACAAGCTCAGTTGGAAGACGATGGGCTAGATTTTCAAGGCGGGAACGCCTTGCCGCAGTGACTGACTAATCACCTCACGAACTTCTTGTACTTCACCCGCTTCGGCTCGAGCGCGTCCGGGCCCAGGCGGCGTTTCTTGTCTTCTTCATAGGCCGAGAAATCGCCCTCGAACCATTCGACATGGGCCTCGCCCTCGAAGGACAGCATATGCGTGCAGATGCGATCGAGGAAGAAGCGGTCGTGGGAGATGACCACGGCGCAGCCGGCGAAATCGACGAGGGCATCCTCGAGCGCGCGGAGCGTCTCGACGTCGAGGTCGTTGGTGGGCTCGTCGAGCAGAAGAACATTGCCGCCCTCTTTCAAAAGCCGCGCCATGTGGACGCGGTTGCGTTCGCCGCCCGAGAGCAGCGAGACCTTTTTCTGCTGGTCGCCGCCCTTGAAGTTGAAGGCACCGCAATAGGCGCGGGAATTGATCTGGGCATCGCCCAGAACGATCACCTCGGCACCTCCCGAGATCGCCTCCCAGACGTTATCCTCGGGCCTCAGATCGTCGCGCGACTGATCGACATAGGAAAGCTGCACCGTGTCGCCCAACTCGATGGTGCCTGCATCGGGTTTTTCCTGCCCGGTCAGCATCTTGAAGAGCGTCGATTTGCCCGCGCCGTTGGGACCGATGACGCCGACGATGCCACCGGGCGGCAGCGAGAAGCTCAGATCCTCGATCAGGAGCTTGTCGCCCATGTGTTTTCTCAATCCGTTGACCTCGATCACCTTGGAGCCGAGGCGCTGGCCGTTGGGAATGACGATCTGCGCGCGCGAGATCTTCTCGCGCTCAGATTGGCCGGCCAGTTCATTATAGGCGTTGATCCGGGCCTTTTGCTTGGCCTGACGCGCCTTGGCGCCCTGGCGCATCCATTCCAGTTCGCGCTCCAGCGTCTTTTGCTTGGACTTGTCCTCGCGCGCCTCCTGCATCAGGCGCTTGGCCTTCTGTTCGAGCCAGGCGGAATAGTTGCCCTCATAGGGGATGCCCCGGCCGCGGTCCAATTCGAGGATCCAGCTGGTGATGTCATCGAGGAAATAGCGGTCATGGGTGACGATCAGGATGGTGCCCTTGTAGGCGATCAGATGCTGTTGCAACCAGGCGATGGTTTCGGCGTCAAGGTGGTTGGTCGGCTCGTCGAGGAGCAGCATCTCGGGGGCCTCAAGGAGCAGCTTGCAGAGCGCCACCCGGCGGCGTTCCCCGCCCGAGAGGCTATCGACAGCGGCGTCGTCGGGCGGACAGCGCAGCGCCTCCATCGAGATGTCCACCTGTGAGTCGAGATCCCAGAGGTTCTGGCTGTCGATCTCGTCCTGCAAGTTCGCCATCTCGTCGGCGGTCTCATCCGAGTAGTTCATCGCCAGGTCGTTGAAGCGGTCGAGCTTGGCCTTTTTCGCGGCCACCCCCAGCATCACGTTCTCGCGCACCGTGAGGCCGGGATCGAGATGCGGCTCTTGCGGCAGATAGCCCACTTTGGCGCCCTCGGCGGCCCAGGCCTCGCCGGTGAAATCGGTGTCGATCCCGGCCATGATCCGCATCAGCGTCGATTTGCCCGAGCCGTTGACGCCGACAACCCCGATCTTCACTCCGGGCAGAAAGTTGAGATGAATATTCTCAAAGCATTTCTTGCCGCCGGGGTAGGTCTTGGAGACGCCCTGCATGTGATAGACGTATTGATAGGCTGCCATGGTCCTGGCCCTCCGCTTGGGACTGTCGTGATCCGAGACCGGGTGATAACGCCCAAGCCGCGCGGGGGCAATGGGGGCTGAGGGCGCGGGTTTTTTCGCTTTACAGCGTGGCCGGGTCTGGCAATGAAGGGGCGATGAGACATGCGCTGCCCCATGCCCGCCCTGGTCAGGTGATCGGCCTTTTGGGTGGATCCTTTGATCCGCCACATGCCGGGCATCTGCATATCAGCCGCGAGGCGCTCAAGCGCTTTGGTCTGGATCGTCTCTGGTGGCTGGTGAGCCCCGGTAATCCGTTGAAACGCTGGGGACCGGCGCCGCTGGCAGAGCGGATGGCGGCGGCGCGCGCGCTGATCGATCATCCGCGCATCACTGTCACCGATTTCGAGGCGCGGGCGGGCACGCGTTACACCGCAGCGACGCTCGCGGCGTTGATGCAGGCCTATCCGGGGGTGCGGTTCGTCTGGCTGATGGGAGCGGACAATCTGGCGCAGTTTCACCTCTGGCAGGACTGGCGCCGCATCATCGAGACGGTGCCGGTGGGTGTGCTGGCGCGTCCGGGCCAGCGGATCTCGGCGCGCATGTCGCCGGCGGCGCGGATTTACGACCAGGCTCGGATTGCCGGCGAACATGCGCTGGGTCTGGGTCGCGCGATCGCCCCGGCCTGGTGTTTCGTGAATGTGCCGATGATGGATATTTCCTCGACCCGGCTGCGGGCGTGCGGCGCGGGTCGGGTCGGATCGGCGATAACGTGAGCGACAGGACGTGCGAAGTCGATTGCACGGGGCCTGCGGCTGCGGTTTAATCCGCCCCATGACCAAACGCTATTCCAGACGTTTCTTCGTGAGCACGGCCTTGGCGGCGCTGGCGCAGGGCGCGTTCGCGGGTGCGCCTGCGGTCTCGTTGCGCCCGGTGGCGCGGCCCTCGGGAGCCGCGGCGGCGCGCAAGGTGGTGCAAGACGCGCCGAAGGCCGAGGCGCTGATTGCCTCGGCAAACCTCTCGGGACGGGTTGGCTTTGCCGTGGCGGACGCGACCACCGGACGGGTTCTGGAAGAAGGCGACGGGACTGCGGGCCTGCCGCCTGCCAGCGTGACCAAGACGGTAACGGCGCTTTATGCGCTTGAGACCCTTGGTCCTGTGCATCGCTTCGAGACGCGGCTGATTGCCAGCGGACCGGTCGAGAACGGCGTGCTCAGGGGCGATCTGGTGCTCGCGGGGGGCGGCGATCCTTCGCTGGATACCAATGCGCTGGCCGAGATGGCGGCGGCGCTCAAGAAGGCCGGGCTGCGCGAGGTGCGCGGCCGGTTTCTGGTCTGGGGCGGCGCGGTGCCGTTCCGGCGGGCCATCGACGAGGCTCAGCCCGAGGATGCCGGATACAATCCCGCGCTTTCCGGGCTCAACCTGAACTACAACCGCGTGCATTTCGAATGGAAGCGCGCGGGCGGCGATTACCGGATCACGATGGATGCGCGATCCGACAGATACCGCCCCGATGTGACCATGGCGCGGATGCGGATCGCGGATCGCGCGGTGCCGGTCTTTACCTACAAGGACGCGGGTCGCCGCGAGGACTGGACCGTGGCGCGCGGGGCGCTGGGCACGGGTGGCGCGCGCTGGCTGCCGGTGCGCAAGCCCGAGCTTTATGCGGCGGAGGTCTTTGCCACCTTTGCCCGCTCGCACGGTATTCAACTGGCCAAGGCCGAGGTGATCGGTGCGGCGCCGGGGGGCACGGTTCTGGCCGCGCATCGCAGCGCGCCGCTGACCGAGATCCTGCGCGAGATGCTGCGCTATTCCACCAATCTGACCGCCGAGATGGTGGGCCTTGCCGCGAGTGCAAAGCGACGCGGCGCGGCGGTGGCGCTTGAACAATCGGCGCTGGAGATGAGTGATTGGGCGCAGTCGCGCATGGGCATGGCCGGGGCGGATCTCAAGGATCATTCGGGTCTCAACGACCGTTCGCGCCTGTCGGCCAAGGCGCTGACCGGTGCATTGGCGCGGGCGTATCAGACGGGTCAGCTGACACCGCTTCTGCACGAGCTTCCGCTCGGGGGCGGGTCGGGTCAGCCAAAGAAATCGCATCCTCTCAAAGTGGTGGCAAAGACCGGCACATTGCATTTCGTCAGCGCGCTTGCCGGCTATGTCTCGATGCCCGGCGGGGCGACGCTGGCCTTTGCCATCTTTACCGCGAGCGACAGCCTGCGGGCGCGGATCGACCCGTCACAAGACCAACGCCCCGCGGGCGCGCGCGGCTGGAACCAGCGGTCGAAACACTTGCAGCAGGCGCTGATCGAGCGCTGGGGTGCGGTTTACGGCAGCTGAGGGCGATGTGCGCCACCTGACAAAAGCGATCCGGTCTGCCTCTGGTGTGGCCTCCGTCGCGCGGACGAAGGCATGAGCGACAGGTATGAGGGACGGGGGGGCGTTGGTTGTGTCGGATAAGAAGTCAAAGTTGGTATGATGCGAACGTCGAGGTTGCCACTCGCGCGGAACAAGGCGCGTAGCGCCGCCGCGTGATCGCCGGGCCGTCCGGCGGCCTGGCGATTATGAGGCGTCGCGCAACGCTTGAAGTCATGCGGACTTTGCTGGCATAAAGTGCCAGTTTCCTGCGTTGCTTCGCCAGTCCCCGGCCCAGCGACCGCGCGGCTCCTCAACCGTTGCTCAACGTCTCCTCCCGGCCAGCTGCGGCAGACGCCCCTCCGGTCGCGCCAGACCACTCTGGCCTCCGAACCCTCATCTGACCGTTTCCCTCACGGATGCCGGACCCGTGCCCGACATCCCGTTTCGATTGGGGATCTCATGCCCTGTGGGGAACGCTAGCCCTTGCGCCCGAATACCGGCGCGCGGCGGGCGATGTTGGCGGCGATCTGTTCCATCTGGTCGGGTTTGCCGATGAGGGCGGCCTGTTCACGGCTTTCGGCCATCAGCACGGCATCCTCGCCAATGCCGCTCTCGGCCTGCCCGATCAGGCGCTTGGCGGCGCGGATGGCCGTTGGGCTGCGCGCGGCGATGTCGCGGGCGAGGGCTTGCGCGGCGGCGAGCGGATCCTCGGCGATCTCTGTCACCAGCCCCCAGCGTTCCGCCTGTGCGGCGGGGATCGGCGCGGCGCTGTAGGTCAGGCGGCGGATGACGTCGGACCGGGTGAGGCGCGGCAGGAGCGCCATGCCCCCCATATCGGGTATGAGGCCCCATTTCATCTCCATGATCGCAAGCTGCGTCTCGGGGGCTGCGATGCGGAGATCGGCCCCGAGCGCAAGCTGGAACCCCGCGCCATAGACCACACCGTGCAGCGCCGCGATGACCGGCACCGGCAGGCGGCGCCAGATCATCGCCACCTCCTGAAAGAGATTGGTGTTGCCATGGCTGCGCGGCAGGATGAGCGCCTCTGGATCGCCGGCGGCCAGTTTGGCAAAGCTCATCACGTCGAGGCCGGCGCAAAAGGCACGGCCCTCGCCCGAAAGCACGACGGCGCGGATGTCGCTGTCGATGAGCGCCTGACCGGCGGCGACGATCGCCTCTGCCATCTCGGGATCGACGGCGTTCATCTTGTCGGGCCGGGTCAGGGTGACATGGGCGACGTGATCGGCGATCTTTGTGGTGACGCGGGGCATGGCGGTCCTCCTGTGCGGTCCATGAAACACCGGATCGGGCGAGCGGTCGAGGGCGACGTTGGGGCACGCTCTTGCACGCGGGGCCGGGTTTCCGTTAACTGCGGCGCATGGAAACGCCGCGTTACACGAGCCTGGTTGAGAGTCTGCCCGCCGCTGTGCCCTTTGTCGGGCCAGAGGAACAGGAGCGCCGCCGGGGTGCGCCCTTTGCCGCGCGGCTGGGGGCCAACGAGAATGTCTTTGGTCCATCCCCTCTGGCGCTGGCGGCGATGCGCGACGAGGCCGGGAATGTCTGGAAATACGGCGACCCGACGAGCCATGACCTGCGCGCGGCACTGGCCCGCCATCTGGGCGTGACAATGGAAAACGTGCTGGTGGGCGAGGGGATCGACGGGCTCTTGGGCAATCTGGTGCGGCTGCTGATCGGCCCCGGTGACGCTGTGGTGACATCGCAGGGGGCTTATCCGACCTTCAACTATCACGTCGCGGGGTTTGGCGGGGTGCTGCACAAGGTGCCCTATCGCGGCGATCACGAGGATCTGGCGGCGCTGATCGAACGGGCGCGGGCGGTGGACGCGAGGCTGATCTATCTCGCCAATCCCGACAATCCGATGGGCACCTGGCGACCGGGGGCCGAGATCGTGGCAGCCCTCGGAGATTTGCCCGAGGGCTGTCTGTTGTGCCTCGATGAGGCCTATGTGGAGTTCGCGCCAGAAGGCACGGCGGCGGAGGTGGCGGCGGACGATCCGCGGGTGATCCGGATGCGCACCTTTTCCAAGGCCTACGGGATGGCGGGCGCGCGCATCGGCTATGCGATCGGCGCGACGGGACTGATCCGCAGTTTCGACAAGATCCGCAATCATTTCGGGATGAACCGGATGGCGCAGGCCGGGGCGCTGGCGGCGCTGGGCGATCACGGCTGGCTCGCGCATGTGCAGGCCGAGGTGCGCCGCGCGCGGGACGGGATCGCGCGGATCGCGGGAGAGAACGGGCTGGGTGTCATCCCCTCGGCGGCCAATTTCGTCAGCGTCGATTGCGGGCGCGACGGCGATTTCGCGCGCCGGGTTCTGGCCGGGCTGGGGACGCGGGGGGTGTTCGTGCGGATGCCGTTCGTGGCGCCACAGGACCGCTGCATCCGCATCAGCTGCGGACGGCCGCAGGATCTGGCGGTGCTGGCGCGCGCGCTGCCGGAGGCATTGGCGGAGGCGGGCAGGGCCTAGCCTATCCCCGCCCCGCGATCACCCGCGCCGCGGCCGCAAGCGCCCCCGTCCCATGCGGGATGTCGAGCGCCGTCAGACCGGCCTCGATCGCGCCCAAGGCGCCCAGCACCATATGCGCGTTCACATGCCCCATATGGCCGATGCGGAAGAACCCGTGCCAGGCCGGATCGCCCGGTTCTGCCATGCCAAGGCCGATGCCGAGGGTGACGCCGGCGTTGTCCTGCACCCATCTGCGCAGGGCCGAGCCATGCGGCGCGCCGATCCTGAGCGCGGTCACCGCGCGGCTGCGCAGCGCAGGATCGCTGATGTTGAGCTCCAGCGGGCCGGTCGTGCCCCAGGCCTCGCAGGCCGCCCAGATGGCGCGGGCAAGGGTGTCATGCCGCGCCCAGACGGCCTCGATCCCCTCGGCCATGATCAGATCGAGCGCGGCGCGCAGGCCGAAGAGGTGATGAGTGGGGGCTGTGCCGCCGAAATACTGATAGAACATCTCGGGATTGGCGCGCGGGGTCCAGTCCCAGTAGCGGCTGACGCGGGGCAGGGCGCGGCGTGCCTCTGCGGCCCTGTCGGAGAAGAACACGAAGGCGAGGCCCGGCGGCACCATCAGGCCCTTCTGGCTGCCCGCGACCATGACATCGACGCCCCAGGCGTCCATCTCGAAACGGTCGCAGGCGAGCGAGGCGATGCAATCGGCCATCAGGAGCGCCGGATGGCCGAGGCCGTCGAGCACGGCGCGCAGGGCTGCGACATCGCTCAGCACCGAGCTTGACGTGTCCACATGGGTGGCGAGCACGGCCTTGATCGCGTGCGTGCGATCGGCACGCAGCACGTCCTCGACGCGGGCGGGATCGATCGCCGCGCGCTTGCCAAAATCAATGATCTCGACCGCCAGTCCCTGCAATTCGGCCACCTCGGCCCAGCCATGGCCGAAGCGCCCCGTCGCGAGCACGAGGACGCGGTCGCCCGGTGCGAGCGTGTTGGCCAGCGCCGCCTCCCAGGCACCATGGCCGTTGGCGATGTAGATCGCCACATGCTGCGTCGTGCGCGCGACGGCGCGCAGGTCGGGGATCAGGCTCGCCGTCATCTCGATGAGTTCACCCTCATAGATATTGGGGGCGGCGCGGTGCATGGCGCGCAGCACCTCGTCGGGCATGACAGAGGGGCCGGGAATGGCAAGATAGGTGCGGCCGTTGGCAAGGCTCATGTTGGTCTCCTGGGAGGTTCGGGGCGGACATTACGCGGCTTTGTGGTGGCGTCAATCGAGATCGGTTGCGCCGCGTTAGCCGTCCTTGGCGGGGCCTGCGGGTCGGGAGTCGCGGTGGCGGTAGCGCTCGGCAAGGCTGGTGGGATCGGCGCCGCAGAGATAGCGCAGGAGCAGCGTCAGGTTGCGGGCGCCGCGGCGCAGCCAGCCCTCGCGCAGATAGCGCGCCGCCGAGGTGGTGACGCAGAGCGGCAGGAGCGTGATCCGGCCTCTGAGCGCGCGCACCAGCGCCACGTCCTCCATCAGCGGGATGTCGGGATAGCCGCCCGCGGCGTCATATGCGGCGCGCGAGATCAGCAACCCCTGATCGCCATAGGGCAGGCCAAGCCAGCGCGACCTGAAATTGGCCCAGCCGGCCACGAGGCGCGGCATCACGCCCTCGGCGTCATAGCGAAGGCCAAAGGCGGCGGGGCGGTCGGATTCGATCTGCGCGCGCACCGTCGCCGCCCAGCCGGCGGGCAGCACCGTGTCGGCATGTAGAAACAGCAGCCATTCCCCCGCCGCCACCCGCGCGCCGCGCTGCAACTGTGCGCCACGCGAGGGCGCGCCCTGGACGATCACCGCTCCGGCGGCGTCGGCCATCGCGAGCGTGTCGTCGCTCGAGCCGCCATCGGTCACGATCAGTTCGCGGATCATCCCCGCCTCAAGCCCCTCGATCAGAGTGCCGAGACAGGCGGGCAGGGTCGCGGCAGCGTTGAGCGTGGGCAGGATCACCGATAAGGCCGCGCGCATCTCTGTCCCCTGTTGTGTCCGCTCATCTGACCTATATTACAGCCAAAGGACGAGGGGAAAGCGCCATGGCACGAACCATTCTGGAAATTAACGGCAAGGATGCCGAGCATTTCCTGCAAGGATTGGTGACGAACGATCTGGCAGGACTGGAACGCGGGTTGGTCTATGCGGCGTTGCTGACCCCGCAGGGCAAGTATCTGGCGGATTTTCTGATGGTGAGGCGGGGGGATGCGATCTGGCTCGATGTGGCATCCGATCTGGCCCCCGGAGTGATCCAGCGCCTGAGCATGTACAAGCTGCGCGCCGATGTGACCATCGCCAGAACGGACATCCGGGTGCGGCGCGGCACCGGGCCCGCCCCGGCGGGGGCCTTGCCCGACCCGCGCCATCCGGCCCTGGGCTGGCGGCTCTATGGGTTGGAAGGCGGCGATGATGGCAGCGATTTCGATGCCATCCGAGTTGCACATTGCGTTCCCGAGACGGGAATAGAACTGACCTCTGAGACGTTCATTCTGGAGGCCGGATTCGAGCGACTGAATGGCGTGGATTTTCGCAAGGGTTGTTATGTGGGGCAGGAAGTGACGGCGCGCATGAAGCACAAGACCGAGTTGAAGAAAGGGTTGGTGACGGTCGGGATCGAGGGCACTGCGCCGGTCGGCAGCGTCATCCTCACCTCCGAGGGCAAGCCAGCGGGAACGCTTTACACGCAGTCAGGTCGGCAAGCTATCGCCTATCTGCGGTTTGACCGGGCTGGAGAAAGCCTCTGGGCCGATGCGGCGAGGATACAGTGCGCCACAAAGTGATCTGGTTCGGGTGACGGGGCTGTTGGTAATATGATAGCAACTTAACGAGGTTAGACGTGGTCACGTGCGGGTGCTTTGCCTTTGGGGGTGTCTTTCGTGACCTGCCCCCTCCCAGAGGGAGAGTAAGGTCGCGGTAAGGATGTCACGCCAGGTTCGGCGGTGTAAGAGCAGGTCAGAATGGCAAATTACAGTATCTGGATGCTGGAGGCCCAGAATGTCACCGTCAGTGGCGGGAAATCCCTGAGCGGCTTTACGCAGGGGAATGGCTCGCATCTGCTCGGAGAGACCATTCGCCTGAACAACAACAACTGGCTGCAAACCTTCATCAAAGACAACGACTCGAAGTTTGATGACCAAGACGCCGACCAGCCTCTCGATGGGCCACAGATCATCGATGGGGTGTCATACGGGAATGAGACGCGCGTCGAGGCCGAGTATCGCCTGACCCTGCTTGACCCGGCGACTGGCAATACCTGGAATGTGATTGGCTACAACGTAAACAATTCAAGTCCCGCCTTTGGCACGATCGAGGGGCTTGCCTTTGTCGGTCCGGTGGGTGGATTCCCACCCATCGGTGTTGATCTCCAGGTGACCGGCACCTTTGAAGGGCCGGGTGCCGCCGGGCAGCCGCCGATCAACGCGGGCGCGATCGCCGCGCCCCCCTGTTTCACGCCGGGCACGCGGATTCTGGCCGAGGATGGCTACATTCCGGTTGAGGACTTGCGCGTGGGCGACCGCGTTCGCACCCGCGATGCCGGGCTCCAGCAGTTGCTTTGGGTTGGCCGCGCCGTTCTCTCGGCCGCCGATCTGCTTGCCAACCCGTCCTTTCAGCCGGTGTGCATCCGCGCCGATGCCTTTGGTCCCGGCCAACCGGCGCGTGACCTTCTGGTCTCGCCGCAGCATCGCATTCTGGTCCGGAACTGGGCGGCGGAATTGCATTTCGGGACATCCGAGGTGCTGGTGGCCGCGCAGCATCTGATCAACGACCAGAGCGTGACCCGCACGCCCGCACCCGACGGGATCACCTATCTGCACATCATGTGCGCGGCGCATCACGTCATCTGGGCCGAGGGGCTGGAGACAGAGACATTCCTGCCCGGTCCGCAATCGCTGGGTCATGTTCCGCGTGCGACGGTGGAGGAATTGCTGGCGCTGTTTCCCGAATTGCAGAGCAGGGGCCGACCACCTTTTGATCCGGCGCGGCCCGTGCTGCGCGCCTGGGAGGCGCGCATGATGGCGGGGGTTCAGGTCTGACATCGGGCCCGTCAGAGGACCAGTTGCGGGCCTGATCAGGCGCGTTCGGCGTATTCCATGGTCTCGGTGTTGACGATGATCAATTCGTCCGGTCCGACAAAGGGCGGCACCATCACCTTGACGCCATTGTCGAGGATCGCGGGTTTGAAGCTGTTGGCCGCCGTCTGGCCCTTGACAACCGGCTCTGTCTCGACGATCCGGCACGTGACCTTTTGCGGCAAGGCTGCGTGCAGGGCTTCGTTTTCGTGAAACTCTACCGTGATGGTCATTCCGTCCTGAAGAAACGGCCGACGCTCACCCAAGAGATCGGCAGGCAGTTCGATCTGTTCATAGGTCACGGTGTCCATGAACACCAGCTTGCCGTTTTCTTCATAGAGAAACTGCTGGTCCTTCTGTTCCAGTCTGACGCGCTCGACCTTGTCGGCGCTGCGGAACCGCTCGTTCAGTTTCGTGCCGTTGCGCAGGTTCTTCATCTCGACCTGGGCGAAGGCGCCCCCCTTGCCGGGCTTGACATGATCGACCTTTACGGCGGCCCAGAGGCCACCGTTATGTTCCAGCACGTTACCGGGGCGAATTTCGTTTCCGTTGATCTTGGGCATGTCGTTCAAACCATGGCAAAAGGTTGATAAGGAATTTCGGGAACCTATATCTGGCGCATCAAGCCCTGGCAAGACAACGAGATATCGTTGGGCAAAGACTTTCGGTATGCAAAATTCGCATGGAAGATATGCTTATCCGCTCTATCCGAATCGTTCAAACTTCGCCATAAGGGCCTTCACGCCGAAAACGCAAGAGCAATAAGAACAAGGACGAATGATGAAGGATTTCGTGGACGGCACAGCCTTCAATGCAGAACAAGGCAATCGTGCGCGTAAACTCTTTGCGGCTGTGGTACTGGCCGCGCTGGATGATGCTATTTCCGACGACAAGAAATATGGCAACGGTCCCGAGCAGATTGCGCGTTGGGCGCGGTCGCGTGACGGCCGCGAAGTGCTCAGCTGCGCCGGGATCGATCCCAATGAGCGGGTTGTCGCCGGTCTGATGGATTTTGTCTCCAAGGGTGTGCGCACCTCGGTCGCGCTGTCGCGTGAAGAAAGCGAGCGGCGTCACGCCGCAGCCCAAGCCGAAGCCGCCTGAGCGACGTTCGTCGATTGAGAATTTGCGGGGCTCTGCCGGATGCGGCAGGGCCCTGATCTTTTTGAAACGGTTGGGGAGGCCGTCGATGGCGCGCGCGATCATGATTCAGGGGACCGGCTCGAATGTGGGCAAGTCGCTGCTGGTGGCCGGGCTGGCGCGGGCCTTTCTCCGGCGTGGGATCCCGGTGGCGCCGTTCAAGCCACAGAACATGTCGAACAATGCCGCCGTGACCGCAGATGGCGGCGAGATCGGTCGTGCGCAGGCCTTGCAGGCCTTTGCCGCAGGGCGCGCGCCCCATACCGACATGAATCCGGTGCTGCTCAAGCCCGAGAGCGAGACCGGCGCGCAGGTCATCGTGCAGGGTCATCCGGTGGGCAGCTGGCGGGCGGGGGACTACACGCAGCGCAAGGCGGATCTGCTGATCCCGGTGCGGGAGAGTTTCCGGCGGCTCTGCGCGAGCGCCGATCTGGTGCTGGTCGAGGGTGCGGGCAGTCCGGCGGAAATCAACCTGCGGGCGGGGGACATCGCCAATATGGGCTTTGCCCGCGCGGCCGGTGTGCCGGTGATCCTTGTGGGGGATATCGACCGGGGTGGCGTGATCGCGCAGATCGTTGGCACGCAGGCGGTGCTTGACCCGGAGGATGCCGCGATGATCCGGGGTTTTGCTGTCAACAAGTTTCGCGGCGATCCCTGCCTTTTTGACGCGGGATTGCAGGAGATCGTGGTGCGCACGGGCTGGCCCTCGCTGGGGGTGGTGCCGTGGTTCGACAGGGCCGTCCATCTGCCGCCCGAGGATGTGATGGATCTCGTCTCGACCGGAAACGGCGGGCTGCGTGTGGCGGTGCCGCAGCTGGGGCGGATCGCCAATTTCGACGACCTGACGCCGCTCTCGAACGAACCGGGCGTCAGCGTGCAGATCGTGCGCAGAGGCCAGCCGCTACCCGCCGATGCCGATCTCGTTCTGATTGCGGGCAGCAAATCCACGATCGCCGATCTGACGGCGTTCCGCGCCGAGGGTTGGGATATCGACCTTGCGGCGCATCTCCGGCGCAAGGGTCGGGTGCTGGGAATTTGCGGTGGCTATCAGATGCTGGGCCGCCGGATCGAGGATCCCGAAGGGATCGATGGCCCCGCCGGCGCGGTGGATGGGCTTGGGCATCTCGATGTTGTCACGGTGATGAAAGCCCGCAAGCGGTTGGCATGGACCGGGGCGCGCTACCTGCCGACCGGCGATCATGTGCGGGGCTACGAGATCCACCTGGGCGAGACCACCGGCCCGGATTGCGCGCGGGCGTGGTTGCAGGTAGGCGCGCGGCACGAGGGCGCAACCTCGGGCGATGGGCTGGTGCAGGGCACTTATCTGCACGGGCTTTTTGCCTCGGATGCGTTTCGCGCAGCTTACCTCGGGGCGTTTGATGTGGTGTCTCGCCTGACCTATGATCGTGCGCTCGACACGAGTCTTGACGCTCTTGCCGAACACCTCGAGGCCCATATGGATCTCGATCTCTTGTGGTCGCTCAGCGCCGCGCCGCGCGCCTAATCGAAATCCTCACTGGTCAGGGCACGGTGAATTTCCCGGCGCACCAGTTTGCGCACGTTGCGGGTGATCCGTTCGCCAAGCGCGCCCTGCAATTCCTCGCGCACGATCTCGGCCACCAGATCCCGCAGGCTGTCCTCGTCAAGGACGGTCTCGTCGAGCGAGAGACCCGAGGGGGTGGCCTCGTGATCGCCAACTTGCTCTGACACGGGTGTATCTTCCTCGACTTGCGCCGCGCCTTCGTGATCCTCCGGCGCCAGATCGACAGGCGCAGGGGCCCTCTTTGGCGTCCAGTCCGGTGCGTGATGGACGATCTCGGGCGCAAGACCCGTGTCATTTGGGGTGTCGTCTGTATCCTCACTTGCATCGCGCCAGTCGAGCGTTGGCACCGGCTGGCCGGCCAGAGCGCCATCGCTGATGCCATCGGGATCCCATTGATCGTCTCGGCTGGCGACAGCGGCCTCGAATTCGGCGGCCTGTGCCTCGAGGCCCAAAGGCGCATCGTCACGATTTTCACCGACCGCTCCCTCGGATTGGAACTGCGGGGGCTCTGCTTCGATCTCGGGGGGAAGGTCGTGTCGGGGGCGCGGCGCACGTCGCGACTGAAACAGGCCGCCGCCCTGTGCCGAGCGTTCCTCAGAGAGGTCTTGCAGGTCAGGTTCCGGTGTGGGTTCGGCCTCCGGCATCTCGTCCGCCGCGCCGGTCTGCCCACCCGTTTTTGCATCCCCGACCAGATCCTTCCAGATAAAGCCATCAGGTTCTGCGGGTCGCGGTGTGTCGTCATCTACGCGCAGGGCGGGTGTCAGCACCAGTCGCTCGTCTGGCGGCACGTCTGGCGGCACGTCGGGCCGCGATTCTGACGGCGCTCCTGCGCGCCCTGACTTGCCGTTCGACACAAGCCTCCGGATGGAGGACAACACGTCCTCGATTTCGATATTGGTCACTGGATCGGACATGTTCTGCTACCACTCTTGCCTGAGGCGGAGTTTACTCTCAGGCACGGTTTCACACAACCTATTCAAAGAGTTTTCAGTTTTTTCCGATCGCCCGCAAGACGCGGTCCAGCTTTTGTCCCTGGGCGCTGCCTGCGACGGGGGCAGTCCTGACCAGATCGTAATAGGCTGTCGGGTCATAGGTCTGGACGCCGAGATTGAGATCCTTGACCGTCAGTTCGCCCATCGCCGAGAGCACCGAGTAGGCGGCGATCACCACATCGGCATTGGCCGAAATGAGGTTGGCCTGCGCGTCCAGCAGTTCCTGTTCGGCATCGAGCACATCGAGTGTCGTGCGTGCGCCGAGCTGGGCCTCTTCACGCACCCCTTCAAAGGCAACGGTCGCGGCGCGCACCGCCTCGCGACTGGCGACGCTGCTGGCCCGGGCGGCGCGCAGATTGGCATAGGAATCGCCCACGTCCTGCTTGATCTGAAGTCCAACCAGATGCAGTTGCGCCAACTGGGAATCACGCTGTGCCATGGCCTGACGCTTGGCAGAGGTCAACCGCCCGCCCTGATAGATCGGGCCACGCAGTTCGATCCCGACTCTGCCGCTGCGGCTGTAGTCCGAACCGGACAGTTCATCGTTCGTGCCGACCCGCCCGATCAGGTTCAGCGAGGGGCGCATCACCGCATTGGCGGCAAGGATGTTCAACTCGGCGGCGGCGACGTTGTGCTGTGCCGTCAGGATATCGGGATGACGGCGAACGGCGACGGCCTTGGCCGCCTCGACATCACCGCTCAGACCAGCGAGATCGCCCGGCGTGCGCAGCGCCCCCGGATCGCGCCCGACGGCCTCGCGGAATTCCTCGATCGCACGCGTGAGATCGCCTTGCGCCGACGCCAGCCCGCTTTGCGCCAGCGCCACCGCAGCCTCGGCCTGGGCGACGTCGGTGCGGGTCACTTCGCCGACTTCGAAACGGTCTTGCGCGGCGCGCAGTTCTTCATCCAGAAGCCGCAGGTTGTTTTTCCGCAAGGCCACGAATTCCTGATTGCGGATCACGTTCATGTAGGCGCGCACGGCTGTCAGCAGAACAAATTGTTCGACACTGATCAGGGTCTGGCGTGTGGCCAGAACCGTCTCCTTGGCCGCCTCGATCAGAAACTCGCTGAGTCCGAAATCATAAAGCAACAGGCTACCGGTGATGCCGAGGTTCCCTGTTGTCGTGCCTGAACTGCGGCTGCGGCCGGCAGTGCGCACGCGGCTGAAATCGCGCGTGACGTCAGCCGTCCAGTCGATGATCGGCCGCAGGCTTGCCACCGCTTGCGCCACATTTTCATCCGCCGAGCGCAACAGGGCGCGGTTCTGGTCAATCAAGCCGCTGTTGATATAGGCACTTTTCAGCGTGTCGGCCAGCGTTTCGGCACGGGCCCCCGATGGCGACCAGAGCAGCAGCACAAGCCCCAGAGCAAACCCGGCGGATTTGGATTTCATGTCGAAGATCACCCCGTGCTCCAAATCTGTTCGGCAAAGCCGCGTCTAAAGGATAAAGACCGCGTGCCGCTCAAATCCCGGCAGGACGGGTGCCGCGGCGTTGAAGGCAAAGCGCCAGTTGATCCGCCCATCAATGCGGTGCCCGATCCGCACCTGCCCGAGCGGCCCTTGCATGAAGAGACAGGCAATACGCCCGCCCTCTTTCAGTTGATCGGTGATTGCATCTGGCAGATGTTCGACTCCGCCTTGCAGGGTGATCACGTCATAGGGTCCATGTTCCGCTGCGCCGGCGCGGAGCGGCCCGTGATGCACGATCACATTGTCCGCGCCATGCTCGATCAAGGTGCGTTGGGCGTCCTTGACCATAAGGTCGTTTTCTTCCACGGCTACCACCGCCTCGGCCATGCGCGCGATGATCGCGGCGGAATAGCCATAGGCCGACCCGATATCGAGCACCAGGTCGTCGCCGTCGATCGACAGCGCGTCGAGCATCTTGGCCAAGGTGCGCGGATCGAGGATCACCCGCCCGCCGCCGAGATCCAGGTTCTCGCCCAGATAGGCGGCTTCGCGCAGGCCGGCGGTCACATAAGCCTCGCGCGGGACAGCAAGCATCGCCTCGATGATCGGGAACTTTGTGACATCCGATGGCCGGACCTGCGTGTCTACCATGATGGTGCGGCGGGCGGTGAAATCGGTCATGATGAAACTCTTGCGTTCGGACTTTGCTGCATTTGGTATTGGCACAGAACCCGCGAGACGGCAACCATCTCGGCGGTCTATTCCCTCCTCAATGCGCCGCCTTGCCCACTTGCGCAGCGGGGAACGATCGGATACTTCCCTCGCACCAGATCTGACGGGCGAGTTGGCGGAGTGGTGACGCAGCGGATTGCAAATCCGTGCACGGGGGTTCGATTCCCCCACTCGCCTCCAGATTTGTGGCAGATTTGTGCAGGAATGCCCGCAAATGCATCGGGATCGGATGCAAGGGTATGTTGCGCGGTGCCGTCACGTTATGAGGAGCGGTGACTCTTGGGGCTATTGCACTGTGCCGGTTCGCGTTAGGGTATCAGACCCAACAAAGAGCAGGATCTGCGGAACATGACCCCCCAAGACATTCTGGCCCTCTCGGCCATGCCTCCTGCCAATCCCAGCTATCCGCGCGGGCCCTATCGTTTCATCAACCGGGAATACCTCAACATCCTCTACCAGAGCGATCCCGCGGCGATCCGCGCCATGGTGCCCGAACCGCTGGTGCCGGATGGCTCTGACACGGTGGTCTATGAATGGATCAACATGCCCGACAGTTCCGGCTTTGGGGCCTATCAGGAATCCGGCATCGTCATTCCCTGCCTTCTGGATGGCGCGCCGGTCAACTACACCGCGATGATGTTTCTCAACAACGAGCCCCCGATCACCGCAGGCCGCGAGATCTGGGGCTTTCCCAAACGCTGGGGCGAGCCGCGGATGAGCGTGGAGCAGGACACCCTGACCGGGACGCTGTCCTATGCCGGACAGCGCGTGGCCATGGGGACGATGGTTTACAAGCACCAAGCCGCCTGTGGCGACCCGCAGTACTGCGCGCGCAAGCTGGCCAAGACCACGGTCAACCTGAAGATCATTCCCTGCGTCACCGGCAAGCCACGAATTGCAGAACTGGTCGCGTTTGCGATGACCGACATTACGGTCAAGGGGTTCTGGCGCGGCCCGGCCCGGCTGCATCTTGTGCCGCATGTCAACGCGCCGGTGGCAGACCTGCCGGTGCGCCGGGTGATCGAGGGCCAGCACATTGTCGCCGATCTGTCGCTGCCCTATGGCAAGATCGTGCATGACTATCTTAGATGACCGCGGTCCGGTCCTGTTGACCGGCGCGGCGCAAACCCAAAAGGCATCGAACGTATGAAAAAGACTTCAAAGACGATCAATCTGGCGCTTCAGGGGGGCGGGGCACATGGCGCCTTTACCTGGGGTGTGCTGGATTATCTGCTCGAGGATGGTCGGCTGGGCATCGCGGGAATTTCCGGCACCTCGGCCGGGGCGATGAACGCGGTCGCGCTGGCGGATGGCTATACCCGCGCGGGCCCCGAGGGTGCGCGAGAGGCGCTGGCGCATTTCTGGGAATGCATGAGCCAGAGCGCCCGGAATTCTCCTCTGCGGCGGACGCCGGTGGACCGGCTGACCGGGAACTGGGGGCTGGAGAACAACCCGTTCTATCATTTCATGAACGCGCTCACGGGCGTGGCCTCGCCCTATCAGATCAATCCGATGAACATCAATCCGCTGCGCGATCTGGTGGAGCAAAGCATCGATTTCGAGATGGTGCGCAAATGCACCGCGTTCAAGCTCTACATTTCGGCTACCAATGTCGAGACCGGGCGCGTCAAGATCTTCAATCGCGAGGAACTGACCGCCGACATGATCATGGCCTCTGCCTGCCTGCCGCATGTCTATCAGGCCGTCGAGATCGACGGCATTCCCTACTGGGATGGCGGCTATATGGGCAACCCGGCGCTGTTCCCGCTCTATGGCCAGACCGGAAGCGACGACATGGTGGTCGTGCAGATCAACCCGATCGAGCGCAAGGGCGCGCCGCGCACGGCGCAGGAGATCCACAACAGATTGAACGAGATCAGCTTCAACGCCAGCCTCTTGAAGGAACTGGGGGCGATCCATTTTGTCGATCGGCTGATCGAGGAGGGCAATCTCTCGGGCGATCAATACCGCCCCGTCAAGATCCATATCATCGAGAATGATGCGGCGCTCAAGCCGATGGGGGTCTCCTCGAAAATGAATGTCGAATGGGAATTCCTGACCCGCCTGCGCGATATCGGGCGCGAGACGGCGGCGGCGTGGTTGGAGACCTGTCACGACAAGATCGGCAATGTCAGCACGGTTGACCTGCGTGCAAAGTTTCAGGGCATTGAGGCGGCCGAGCGGCGCTGACATCTCGGCGCCGGTTGAAGCCCTGGTCCAGGCCGGGGTTGGGAGTATCCCTCCGGCAGGGCCGGAGGGATCGCATGGACGCTCTCAGGACACATCCTTGTAATTGATCTCGCGCGCGGTGCCGCGGGTCTTTTCGCGCCGCATCAGCAGACGATTGAGCGCATGGACATAGGCCTTGGCCGAGGCCACGACCGTATCGGTATCGGCGGATTGCCCCATGACGATGCGTCCGGCCTCTTCCATCCGGACCGAGACGGTGGCCTGCGCATCGGTTCCTTCTGTCACCGCATGGACCTGGTAGAGTTGCAGCCTTGCGTCATGAGGAAAGAGCGCCTTGATCGCGTTGAACGTGGCATCGACCGGTCCGTCGCCGGTGGCCTCGGTCGAAACTTCCCGGCCGTCGATCTCCATCGTCAGGGCCGCCTGTTGCGGGCCCTCGGTGCCGCAGATCACGCGCAGATGCTTGATCTTGAGCCGGTTCTGATCGGTATCCGTGCCGCTTCGGACGAGCGCCACGAGATCATCGTCATAGACCTCTTTCTTGCGGTCGGCGAGTTCCTTGAAGCGCACGAACACGTCGTTGAGCTGATTGTCGGCCATCTCGTAGCCGAGGTCGCGCAGCTTGGCGCGCAGCGCCGCGCGCCCCGAATGTTTGCCCATCACGATGTTGGTTTCGGTCAGGCCGACATCCTCGGGACGCATGATCTCGAAGGTCGCGGCGTTCTTGAGCATGCCGTCCTGATGGATTCCCGATTCATGGGCAAAGGCGTTCTTGCCGACGATGGCCTTGTTGAACTGCACCGCAAAGCCCGAGACGGCGGCGACCCGGCGCGAGATGTTCATGATCCGGGTCGTGTCGATGCCCGTCGTGTAGGGCATGATGTCGCCGCGCACCTTGAGGGCCATCACCACCTCTTCGAGCGCGGTGTTGCCGGCGCGTTCTCCGAGGCCGTTGATCGTGCATTCGATCTGGCGTGCGCCCCCCGCCACGGCGGCCAGCGCATTGGCCGTGGCCAGCCCCAGATCGTTGTGGCAATGGGTGGCGAAGATGACATCATCCGCACCCGGCACGGTTTCGATCAGACGGCGGATCAGCTCTGCACTCTCGACCGGGGCGGTATAGCCCACGGTATCGGGGATGTTGATCGTGGTGGCCCCGGCCTTGATCGCGATTTCCACCACGCGGGCCAGATAGTCCCATTCGGTCCGGGTCGCGTCCATCGGCGACCATTGCACGTTGTCGCAGAGGTTGCGGGCATGGCTGACGGTCTCATGGATGCGCTCGGCCATCTGCTCCTTGTCGAGATTGGGAATGGCGCGGTGCTGTGGCGAGGTGCCGATGAAGGTATGGATGCGCGGGCGCTTCGCGTGTTTGACCGCCTCCCAGCAGCGGTCGATATCCTTGAAACTGGCGCGGGCCAGGCCGCAGATCACGGCTGTCCTGGCCTGTTTGGCGATCTCGCTGACGGCGTGGAAGTCCCCCTCTGAGGCGATGGGAAAGCCCGCCTCGATGATATCGACGCCCATCTCGTCGAGCAGGCCGGCGATTTCGAGCTTTTCCTCATGGGTCATGGTCGCGCCGGGGGATTGCTCTCCGTCACGCAGCGTGGTGTCGAAGATCAACACGCGGTCTTTGGTCTGGTCTGTCATCTCTGGTCTCTTTCAAAAATCCTAAGCCTGCGGCGCAATACGACACATCCTCTGAGCGGTTGCGCCAAAACGGCTCGCTCAGAGGCGGCTTAGGTCGAGCAGGACGGCCAGAACACCACGCCGCGGGGCGTGGCGCATGGGAGCGATATGATCCTGCGTCAACATGGCAGGGACTATAAGTGCGCGGGGCCGCGATGAAAACCCCGAAATTACGCATGAGGACGGGGTTGAAGGGACGCGCGGACCGGCTAGGTCGATCCACATGAAGCGGGCATTGATCATCGGCGCCTCAGGGGGGATCGGCAGCGCCGTTGCGCAGGCCCTCGCGGCGCGTGGGGTCGCCGTGACCGGCCTCTCGCGGCGCGCCGATGGTGTGGATCTCACCGATGAGGCCTCTGTCGCGGGGGCGCTGGGGCGGCTTGACGGGCCATTCGATCTGGTCCTGGTGGCAACGGGGGCGCTGGAAATTGCCGGCGCCGCGCCGGAAAAGTCGCTGAAATCCCTCGATCCTGGGGCGATGATGGATCAGTTTGCGGTCAATTGCATCGGCCCGGCAATGGTGCTGAAACACGCGCTGCCGCTCTTGCCGCGCGCGGGGCGTTCGGTGTTTGCCGCGCTCTCGGCCCGGGTGGGCTCGATCGGCGACAATGCCAGGGGCGGCTGGTACAGTTACCGCAGCGCCAAGGCAGCGCTCAATCAGGTGATCCGGACCGGGGCGATCGAACTCGCGCGCAGCCATCCCGAGGCGATCTGTGTGGCGCTGCATCCGGGCACGGTGCGGACGGCCTTCACCGAGAAATATCTTGGGCGACATCCGTCGGTGCCCGCTGAGGTCGCGGCGCAGAACCTGCTCCGTGTGATCGCCGGGCTGGGTCCCGAGGATAGCGGTCTCTTCTTTGACTGGCAGGGCGCCCGCGTGCCATGGTAGGTCGTCTGGTTCTGGTGCTGGGCGATCAGCTGAGCCACGATCTTTCGGCGCTGCGCGCGGCGGAAAAGGCGCGCGATGTCGTGGTCATGGCCGAGGTGATGGATGAGGCCTCTTATGTGCCGCATCATCCCAAGAAGATTGCGCTGGTGCTCTCGGCCATGCGCCATTTTGCCGAGGAATTGCGCGCGGCAGGCTGGCAGGTGGCCTATTCCCGGCTCGATGATCCCGAGGCCGCGCGCTCGATCGTGGGTGCGCTGATCCGCCAAGGGCAGGAGCATGGCACCGCCGAGGTGATCGCCACGCAGCCCGGCGAATGGCGATTGATCGCGGCCCTGGAGGAGGCGCCGTTGACGGTGCGGCAATTGCCCGATGACCGTTTCCTCTGCCCGCTCGGGGACTTTGACCGCTGGGCCGAGGGACGCCGGGAATTGCGGATGGAATATTTCTATCGCGAGATGCGACGCAAGACCGGATTGCTGATGGCGGGCGAGGCCCCGGCGGGCGGCAGGTGGAATTTCGACCATGACAACCGCAAGCCCGCACGGCCTGACCTGCTGCGGCCCAAGCCGATGCGGTTTGCCCCCGATGCGATCACCGCAGAGGTGCTGGATCTGGTCGAGGCGCGGTTCAGCGGCAATTTTGGCGCCCTGCGCCCGTTCTGGTTCGGGGTGACGGCAGCGCAGGCCGAGGCCGCCTTTGAACATTTTGCGCGGCATCTGCTGCCGGGATTCGGGGATAGCCAGGATGCGATGCTGAGCGGTGACGGATTCCTGCATCACTCGGTCATATCCATGTATCTCAACATCGGATTGCTCAACCCTGGGGATATCTGCACCCGTGTAGTTGAGGAATGGAAAGCAGGTCGGGTGCCGATCAATGCCGCCGAGGGCTATGTCCGGCAGGTGATCGGCTGGCGCGAATACATGCGCGGCCTCTATTTTCGCGAAGGCCCGGATTATCCGCAGCGCAATGCGCTCGATCATCACCGTGTTCTGCCCGCCGCCTATTGGGGGGCGCAGACCCGCATGAACTGTGTCGCGCAAACCGTTGAGCAGACGCGGCAGGAGGCCTATGCCCATCATATCCAGCGGTTGATGGTGACGGGAAATTTCGCGCTGCTTGCCGGTGTCGATCCGGCACGGGTGCATGAGTGGTATCTGGCGGTCTATGCCGATGCCTTTGAATGGGTCGAGGCCCCCAATGTGATCGGCATGAGCCAGTTCGCCGATGGCGGGATCATTGCCAGCAAGCCCTACATCTCGTCCGGTAATTACATCAACAGGATGTCCGATTACTGTGCGCATTGCGCCTATTCGGTTGTGCAGAAGACGGGCGAGGGGGCCTGTCCGTTCAATCTGCTCTACTGGGATTTCCTAAGCCGCCATCGCGACCGGTTCGCCCGCAATCCCCGCATGGGCCCGGTCTATCGGACCTGGGACCGCATGGCGGAGGGGCGCCGGGCGGAGGTGCTTGCAGGGGCCGCGCAGGTGCTGGACGATCTCGACGCGGGCCGCGTCGTGTGATCACTCGGCCGGGGCCGTGTTGCCGGTCAGCGCACCTGCGTCCCAGGTGCCGCTTTCCTCTTGCCCGGTGGCATAGCGCATGGTGCCTTGGCCCTGCCGCTTGCCGGCGCTGAACATCCCCTCATACACATCGCCGGTGCTGTAGGTGGCCACGCCCTGGCCCGAAATCTCGCCATTCTGCCACGCGCCTTCATAGGTGAACCCGTCCGGCATGGTGATCTTGCCCTGTCCGTGGCGCTGTCCCTCGGCAAAGTCTCCGATATAGACAGTGGCGTCAGGATAGCTGGCGGTGCCTTTCCCGTGACGTTGCCCGTCGCGCCAGTCGCCCTCGTAGCGATACCCGTCGGGATAGGTCATCACACCCTTGCCGTGGTTCTTGGCATCGACGAACTCGCCCTCATAGACCAGCCCGTTTGCGTAAGTGGCTCGCCCGGTGCCTTCAATCACACCGCCAATCCAACCGCCCGCATAGGTCGCGCCATCGGGATAGGTGATCGTCCCTTCCCCATTGGCCAGATCGTCCCGGAATTCGCCCTCGTAGACCGATCCGTCGGGATAGACGACGCGGCCCTTGCCCGAAATCTTGCCCGCCACCCATGAGCCGGCATAATCGTAGCCGTCCGTTCCAGTGAACCGGCCTTGTCCATGACGGCGATCATCCTTGAAATCGCCCTCGTAGATGTCGCCATTCTGATAGGTCACGCGGCCTTTTCCCTCGCGGCGCCCGGCCACGAGATTGCCCTCATAGACATCGCCATTGGGCTGAGTGAGCTTGCCCGTGCCGTCGATCTGGCCCTCGCGCCAGGTTCCCTCATAGATCAATCCATCCGACATGGTCAGCGTGCCTTGACCTTCGCGGGCACCGCGCGCGACCGCACCCTGATAGATGGAGCCATCGGGATAAGTGATCGTGGCCTGACCTTCCTTGACGCCGCTTACCCAGTCGCCGTCATAGATATATCCGCCCGGCGATTCCATGCGGCCACGCCCGTGATGCATCGCATTGAGAAATCCGCCCTCGTAGCGCACACCATTGGCATAGATCGCGACGCCCTGTCCGGTGATCTTGCCGTCTTCCCAGAGTCCCTCATAGCTGCCGCCATCGGTAAAGACGATCTTGCCCACGCCGTTCGGCTTGCCGCGAACAAACTCGCCTTCATAGACGGAGCCATTGGGAAAGCGGGCAACGCCCCGGCCGCGGATTTCGCCCTCGACCCAAGTGCCGGAATATTCATATCCGTTTGGCAGGGTATAGGTGCCGGTGCCATGTTGCAGCCCGTCCTTGAAGCTGCCTTCATAGATGCCGCCATCCTCGTATTGCTTGGTCTGGACATCGGTCTGCTGTGCCGTTGCGAGGCCTGCCCCGATCAAGGCGGCGGTCCATGTGATCATTCCTGTCGCCGATAATCTCATATCTGCCCCGTTGCCCGCCCTGCTCGATGATGTCCGCGCGGATTGCCGCGATCGGGTCAAATCTAGAGGACCGGGCGGGGGCTGACAACGGCTTTCGGGCAAATCGGCTTTCCCTTGCGCGGCGATCTGCTAAATCATCCGCAGGAAGCGATGAGGGCAAGGGATGGCTGGCAAGTTTCGCCTGACACTGGCACAGTTGAACCCGACGGTGGGCGATCTGGAAGGCAATGCCCGGCTGGCGCAGCAGGCCTGGGCGACGGGGCGCGCGGCCGGGGCGGACATGGTGGCGTTGCCCGAGATGTTCATCACCGGCTACAACACCCAGGATCTCGTGATGAAACCTGTTTTTCATCAGGCGGCGATCGCGGTGATCGAGAGGCTGGCGCGGGACTGTGCCGAGGGTCCGGCCTTGGCGATTGGTGGTCCCGCGCTCGACGGGGCGGGGCTCTTCAATGCCTATTATGTCCTTCAGGGTGGGGCGATGCGGGCGCGCGTCCTCAAGCATCATCTGCCAAATGAAACGGTGTTCGACGAGAAGCGTCTCTTTTCGGCGGGCATGGTTGCGGGGCCCTACAGCGTCAACGGGTTGCGCATCGGATCGCCGATCTGCGAAGATGCCTGGCATCCGGATGTGGCCGAAACGCTGGCCGAAACCGGGGCCGAGATCCTGCTTGTGCCCAACGGATCGCCGCATGACCGCGACAAGATGGACCTGCGCCAGAACATGATGGTGGCGCGTGTGATCGAGACCGGTCTTGCGCTGGTCTATCTCAACATGGTGGGGGGACAGGACGATCAGGTCTTTGACGGGGGATCCTTCGTGCTCAATCCCGGTGGGGCGCTCGCCTTGCAACTGCCGATGTTTCAGGAGGCGGTGGCGCATGTGGATTTTGAACGCAGGTCGGAGGGCTGGCGCGCCGTGCCGGGCGATCTTGCGCCTCTGTCGTCAGATCTCGAACAGGATTACCACGCCATGGTTCTGGGCCTGCGGGATTATCTGCGCAAGGCCGGATTTACCAAGGTCCTTCTGGGGCTTTCAGGCGGGGTGGACAGCGCCCTCGTGGCCACCATCGCGGTCGATGCGGTGGGCGCGCAGAACGTGCGCTGCGTGATGCTGCCGTCCGAGTTCACCTCGGCGGACTCGCTCGAGGATGCGCAGGCCGTCGCCGAGAACCTCGCTTGCCGCTATGACATGATTCCAATTTCTGCGGCTCGGGAGGCGGTCACTGCGACGCTTGCCCCGGTCTTTGCCGGGCGCGAGGCGGATCTCACAGAAGAGAACATCCAGTCGCGGTTGCGCGGTCTGCTGCTCATGGCCTTGAGCAACAAGTTTGGCGAGATGCTGCTGACCACTGGAAACAAATCCGAAGTGGCGGTGGGCTATGCCACGATCTATGGCGACATGGCGGGTGGCTACAATCCGATCAAGGATCTCTACAAGACTCGCCTGTTCAAGATCTGCCGCTGGCGCAACGCGCAGCATCGCGCCTGGATGCAGGGGCCGTCGGGGTCCCCCATTCCGGATCGGGTGATCACCAAGCCGCCCAGTGCGGAATTGCGTGCCGATCAGAAAGACAGCGACAGTTTGCCGGACTATCCGGTGCTTGACGGCATCCTGAAGATCCTCGTGGATCTGGACGGGTCGATCTCTGATTGCATCGCTGCGGGCTTTGACCGGGCCGACGCGAAACGGGTTGAACACCTGTTGTTCATAAGTGAATACAAACGATTTCAGGCGGCCCCCGGCACAAGGCTGAGCCGGCGCGCGTTCTGGCTTGATCGGCGCTATCCGATCATCAATCGCTGGCGAGAGGGGTCAGGGGAGGGCTGAGCCGACAGGCCCGGATAAGAGGGCCTGTTGGGCGGCGGTCGGCAGGGCCTGATCTGGGTTTCTCGGAGCGTGACGGGCAAGATCGCTCCGCTCTGCGCGATAGCGTTCGACATAGGCTATGAGATCGGCCTTGCGCAGTGGCTTGCCCAGAAATCCGTCCATGCCAGCAAGATACGCCTCCTGTCTGTGCTGCTCCAGCACGTTGGCCGTAACCGCGACCACATGGGCCGGTGAAAGATCACGCGCCGCCTCCTGAGTGCGAATGAGTCCGGTGGCCTGATAGCCGTCCATGCCCGGCATGGAGACATCCATCAGAACCAGATCGGCCGGGCCTTCGGCGTAGAGCGCCACCGCTTCGGCGCCGCTCGCCGCAAGGCGCAGCTTGGCCCCCGACTGGTTGAAATAGCGCTCCAGCAACAGCCGGTTCGTGGCGTTGTCATCCACCGCCAGAACGTCGAGGCCGTTGGCCCAACAGAGTGGTTTTTCGAGGGCGTCGTCGCGGTGGATCGGCCGCGCGCTCTGGACGCCGCCCTCAAGTCTGTGTCGGACGACCTCCAGAAAGAGGGACTCGCGAAGGGGTTTGCGCAGCGCGACGCAGCGATCCTGGTCTGTTCGCGAGGGGGCGTCCGACAGGACGATCACCGGGACGCCGTCCGGAAGGCGCGCCGCCGCCGCGGTGTCGTCGAGGATGATGAGGTCGGGCTGGTCCTGCGTCGCCGTGTTGTCGAGGGCTGTAACGGTATCTGCCTCGGAGACCTGCGCGCCAAGATGGACCACCAGTGCAACCAGCCCGGCGCGGCGGTCCGGCATCGGATCAATCAGCCAGATCCGGGGCGGATGATTGTCAACAATAGGCAGGCGGGGGGCTTTCAACCCACGTCCGGCCGCTTCCTGCGGCACCAGCGGCAGAGTCACCTCAAAGCGTGTGCCGCGCCCCTCCTCCGAGCTGAGGACAAGCCTGCCGCGCATCAAGGTCACAAGTTGGCGGCTGACCGCGAGGCCAAGACCGGTGCCGCCAAAGCTGCGGATGGCGGTATTGTCAACCTGTTCAAAGGCGGCGAAAACCTTTTCCTGCTGATCCGCGGGAATGCCCACACCCGTATCCGTGACCGAGATCACGATCTCGCCGGGAGCCCTGCAGACCGCACGCAGGGCGACATGGCCCTCGAGGGTGAATTTCACGGCATTGCCGGCGATATTGACGAGGATCTGCCGCAGGCGCCCGGCATCGCCCAGCATCACCTCGGGCAGGTTCGGGGCAACATCGGCGTAGAGCACCAGTCCCTTGCGCGCGGCCAGTGGGGCCAGAAGCTGTGTGATGTCTTCGATGATCTCGCGCAGGCGATAGGGTTCTTGCGCGAGGGTGAGTTTGCCCGCCTCGATCTTGGAGAAATCAAGAATGTCGTTGATGATGGTCAGCAGGGCATCGCCCGAGCGCACCATGGTACTGACATAACTGTCCTGTTCTGGCGAGAGCTCGGTCTCGGCCAGCAGGTCCGCCATGCCGATGATGCCATTCATCGGTGTGCGGATCTCATGGCTCATCTTTGCGAGAAAATCTGATTTTGCCTCATTTGCACTGACCGCGATTTCGCGGGCCGCTTCCAGTCGGTTGATCAGCTGTCGCAGCGGGCGGCCGATGATCACCCGAAACGACACCCAATTGGCAACAGTGGCAATCAGGATTCCACTGGCCAGCAGCAGGAGCAGAAAGTCGCGCTGGTACCGTTTCACCGTCGCGATCTCTCGCTCGTCGAACCGCGTGACAAGTTTGGTGATCGGCCAAGACAGGATCTCATAGGGCAACGACAGTGCCTTTTCGGCCCCCTGACAGCCCAGTCCCTGCGGCACTACGGCCAGCGCGGCGCCACTTTCGGGGTCGATGAGTTCGACGCAGCGGATTGCCGGGTCGCCCAGCAGGGTCTGCATAAGATCGGTGACATAGGGGCTGGACCACGGCATCGGCCCGTCACTCTGGTCGCTGAATCGCTCGAGTGCCCCTCCGAGGCGCGCGGTCGCGTTGCCGATGCGCATGGCCATCGCCTCTTCGCTGCGCAACAGGTTCTTTTCGCTGATCCACAAGAGGCCGGTTCCCGCAAAGAGGAGGAAGGTGGGCACCATCACCGCTGTCAGTTTCAGATAGAGTCCCAGCGTTTGCGTCCGCGGGTCGGACCGGTCAGTGGCAGCCATGCTCTCACTCCAGCCGGATGGCTTTGCCAGAGCCCATCAGCGCCTTGAGTGGGGCACGATTATTGATCTCGGTGCGGATCACACCATAGCTCGTCCCGGTCTGTGTCATGTAATAATCCACGGTGGCCTCGCGCCCGTCCGCCGTCGTCAACGTGGCGCACATCACATAGACGTTCGCCATCTTGAGAATGATTTCGTGATTCTCGGTCGGGTAGAAACTGGTCAATTCGCCGGTCGTCAGATCAAGATGGGGCAGAGCCCCATTCACCATGGAGCGGCCGAGGCTGCGTTGCAGGGCGGCCTGAAGCTGGGTTCGGACCTCGGTCAGCGATTGCGCCCGAGCGTTGCTTGCTGAAAAGAGACCAAGCGCCAGGAATGCCAAAAGAGTAAAGCGTATCATCCGGGATCTCCGCCAAAAGGTGGTTCGACCTCACCGATCAGACCCGTTCAGGGTTACGATTTCGTTGAGATGTGTCAGATTTTAGAGCACGAAGCCGTGACGACGCGCCGTGAGCCACACTGTTGTGACTTGTCTTCTACAGAATGAAGCGCAGAGTCTGACGCAAAGAAGAAAGGGCAAGAATGCGATTTCTCATGGCCATTTCCACCTTGATCGTCCTGTTGGTTCCGGTCGCCGCTTTTGCCTGCGGGCCCGATACCGACTGTCAGATTGGTGATCGCATTTACCGTATCTCCATGCCGGAGGGGCAGGGGGACGCGCCCGTGGGCGCGGTCGTCTTTGCGCATGGCTATCGCGGCTCGGCGGATGCCGTGATGCGGAACATGGCGTTGCGTCGCGTCGTCTCGGACATGGGCTTGGCTCTCATCGCGCTCAAATCCGCCGATGACGATTGGGTCATACCCTATGCGCCCCGGCACATGGACAGCGATGGATCTGTCGAGTTTCGCTATGTCGAGGCGGTGCTGGACGATGCGGTCCGCCGCTTTCCGATCGACGCGTCACGGTTGATGGCCGCGGGGTTTTCCGCGGGTGGCATGATGGTCTGGAACCTTGCCTGTGTGATGCCGGAACGGTTTGCGGGCTTTGCGGCGATTTCCGGCACCTTCTGGATGAAACCGCCAGAGACCTGCGCCGCGCCCGCGGCGAGCCTCGTGCATATTCATGGCACAAGCGATCCCACCGTGCCGCTCAAGGGCCGGGCGATTCTGGAGACCCGGCAGGGCGATGTGGCTGCGGCGCTTGACATGTATCAGGGACTTGGCGGGTTTCGCCCGAACGGCGAGATGACATTCGAGGATCTGACCTGCGAGAACCGCCGTAACGCCGCGGGTGAAATCCTCGATTTCTGTCTGCATTCCGGCGGACATTCGTTTCGCAGCGATTACGTCAAATTCGCCTGGCAGCAGCTGCACGCGGCAGGGCAGCTTTGATCTATTCCCACCACCGGTCGATCCGGGCAATGTCGTCGTCCGACCAGCCGAAGTGATGGGCAAATTCGTGCACCGTGACATGCGCTACCAGAGCCGCGAGCGAGACATTGCCGCGCTCTCGCCATTCCGCCAGAATGGGTGCGCGAAAGAGCCAGACGGTATCGGGGCCGAGCGGTTGCTCGAAAGTTGATTTTTCGGTCAGGGGAATGCCATCGTAAAGTCCGGTCAGATCAAGCGGATCCTCGATATCCATTTCAGCCAGGATATGAGATGGTGGCCAGTCGCTGACCAGCACCACGACCTCTTGCGCTGCCGGACGAAACGGGGCGGGAAAGCGTGCGATGGTGTCGCGCGCCATCGCTTCGATGGCATCGAGATCGGGCAGGGTGTGATCCATGCCCGCGATATGGGGCAAGGGACGCTCAATGTAAATCCGCCTCTGCCCGGCCCCGGCCGCCGCGTCAGAGCATCAGCTGATAGCTCGCGGGGACATAGTGGAACCCGTCGCCGCGCGTCTCGACATAGCCCATCGCGGGCCAGGGCATGTGATAGCCGATGAAGGGCATCTTGTCAGCGGCGAGCATGTCGAGCAGGCGGCGACGGGTGGCTGCGGCCTGAGCCTTGTCCATGTCGAACTTGACCTCCCAATCGGGATGCGCCAGCGACCAGACATAATGATTTGCGAAATCGACCGCCAGCAAGAGGGATTTGCCCCCGCTTTCAACGCGATAGGCCATGTGTCCGGGGGTATGACCAAAGGCGGCCAGAGCCGTGAGGCCCGGCGCGATGCTGTCGCCCTCACCGATCATCCGGGTCTGCTCTGCCAGTGGCCGCATCCTGGCGTCGAAGGTTGCATTCTCCATCGCCGCCCAGGCATCATATTCGACACTCCCGGTGACATAGCGGGCGTTGGAGAATGTCGCCTCGCCATCCTCTCGCATCAGCCCGCCGATATGGTCGCCATGCATATGCGTGATCACCACCACATCCACCTGATCGGGGGTATAGCCCGCGTCATTGAGCGCGGTGGTGATCGCGTCGGCACTCAATCCGGTGTCGAAGAGCACAAGTTCGGTGCCGGTGTTGATCACCGTCGGGGTAAAGAAAAATTGCGCCTGATCCGTTGGGATGTTGGCGGCGGCGGAGACCGCGGCAAATTCATCGGCGCTGACATTGAGGCCAAAGATCGTCTGCGGATCGGGGCGCGGCGTGGTGGCGGCAAGCAAGGTTGTCACCTCGAAAGATCCGAACGTCACGCGGGTGTGGCGGGTGGTGGAGGCCCCCAGCATCGGCGCGGCAGCGCGTGCCGGGGTCAGGGACGCCGCCAGCGGCAGGGCGGCGACCCCGGCGAGCATTGCGCGGCGGGTGAGCGGGACATGGGACATTGTGACCTCCTGTTTGCGTGTCTCGTGAACTTCTACCTTAACGCAGTTAGCGGTTCTGATCGTCACGTAAAGGTGAAGCTCGGGGCGGTGGGGGGAGTGACGGGGCTGGTCGCGGCCGCAGCAAGGGTCTATTTCAGGGCAGCATGATCAGTCTCTTTCGCAACCGTGCCTATGCCCGTCTTTTCAGCGCACAAGTGCTGGCGCTTGTGGGCACTGGCCTCTTGACGGTTGCGCTTGGTCTGCTGGCCTATGATCTGGCCGGGGATCGGGCGGGGCTGGTGCTGGGAACGGCCTATACCCTCAAGATGGTGGCCTATGTCGGGCTGTCGCCGGTGGCGCAGGCGCTGATCCACCATCTGCCGCGCAAGGCGGTTCTGATCGGGGCCGACCTGATCCGCGCCGCCGTGGCGCTCTGCCTGCCGTTCCTCACCGAGCTCTGGCAGGTCTATGCGCTCATCTTCGTGTTGCAGATTGCCTCGGCCACCTTCACGCCGGCCTATCAGGCGCTCCTTCCCGATGTGCTGCCGGAGGAACGCGACTATACCCGCGCGCTGTCGCTGTCCCGGCTGGCCTACGATCTTGAAAACCTTCTGAGCCCGGCCCTCGCTGGTCTGCTGCTGCTGGTGCTGAGCTATCACTGGCTGTTTCTGGGGACGATGCTTGGCTTTGTCGGATCGGCGCTGCTGATTGGCGCGACGGCGGTTCCCGCGCTGCAAGCAGGGCGGGCGCCACAACCCTTTCGCGAACGCCTGTCGCGCGGTTTGCGCATCTACCTCGCGACACCGCGCCTGCGGGGAATGTTGGCGCTCAACCTGACGGCCGCATCGGTCGGGGCGTTTGTGCTGGTCAATACCGTGGTGCTGGTGCGGGGCAGCTATGGCGGTAGCGCGGCGGATCTGGCGATCGCGATGGCGGCCTTTGGCGCGGGCTCGATGGCGGCCGCGCTGATGCTGCCAAGGCTGCTCGATCACCTGACGGATCGCCGCGTGATGATGGTTGGGGCGCAGGCCCTCGCCGCGGTCGGGTTGCTGACCGGCGGCCTGCTCTGGATCAAGGGGCCGCCCGACTGGTCTGTCCTGCTGGCGATCTGGGCGCTGATCGGCTGTCTTTATGCGATGGTGCTGACGCCTTCGGGGCGGCTCTTGCGGCGCTCGGCCCATGCCGCGGACCGTCCCACCCTCTTTGCCGCGCAATTCGCGCTCAGCCATGCCTGCTGGCTGGTGTGCTATCCGCTGGCGGGTTGGGCCGGGGCGACGTTCGGGCAGCCCGCCGCGCTGGTGATCCTTGCCTTGCTGGGACTGATCGGCGTGATCGTGGCGCGGCACGTCTGGCCCGCCGCCTTGTCCGACGCCCCCGTGCACGACCACCCGGATCTGGCGCCCGATCACCCCCATCTGCGCGAACATGGCGGGGCGGGGCAGCATCACCACATCCTGCTGATCGATGACCACCACCGACGCTGGCCGACACGCGCCGGGGGGCCCAATCTGGACAATCCCGCTGGCCTGTGACAAAGCGCAGGCGCAGTCAGGAGATGCCCATGACCACCACCCGTTTTGCCCCGTCCCCCACCGGCTACATCCATGTCGGCAACCTGCGCACCGCGCTGATGAACTATCTCATCGCCGCCAAGGCCGGGGGCACCTTCATCCTGCGGATTGACGATACCGATCAGGAGCGCTCCAAGGAAGAGTATGTCGATGCGATCAAGTATGATCTGGAGTGGCTTGGCCTGCACTGGGACCGGATCGAGCGGCAATCCGAACGGCTTGAGCGTTATGCCGAGGCGGCAGATGCGTTGCGCGCCAAGGGTCGGTTCTATGAGGCCTTCGAGACGCCGACGGAGCTTGATCTCAAGCGCAAGAAGCAGCTCAACATGGGCCGCCCACCGGTATATGACCGCGCCGCCTTGGCCCTGAGCGAGGCCGAAAAGGCGCGGCTGCGCGCCGAGCGTGGCGATGGGGTGTGGCGCTTCATGCTCGATCAGCAGCGGATCGACTGGCGCGACGGTATCCTCGGGCCGATCTCGATCGATGCGGCGTCGGTGAGCGATCCGGTGCTGATCCGGGGCGATGGACAGGTGCTCTATACGCTGGCCTCGGTGGTCGATGATGTGGACATGGGCGTGACCAATGTGGTGCGTGGCTCGGACCATGTGACAAATACCGCAACGCAGATCCAGATCATCGAGTCGCTCGGCGCAACGCCTCCCGCCTTTGCCCATCATTCGCTGTTGACGGGCCCGACCGGCGAGGCGCTTTCAAAACGCCTCGGTGCGCTGTCCTTGCGTGATCTGCGTGCGCGGGGGGTTGCGCCGATGGCGCTGTTGAGCCTGATGGCGCGGCTGGGATCGAGCGATCCGGTCGAGTTGCGCACTGACATGGCCGAGTTGATCGAGGGGTTCGATCTCGAGCACTTTGGCGCGGCCCCGACCAAATTCGACGAGAATGACCTCTTTCCGCTGACCGCGCGGCATCTGGCAAGCCTGCCGGTTGCGGCGGTGGCGGACCATCTGGCCGAGATCGGCGTGCCCGAGAGCCTTGCCGCGCAGTTCTGGGCGGTGACACGCGAGAACATCACCACATTGCAGGATCTCGAGGGCTGGTGGCATCTTTTCCGCGACGGGGCAGAGCCGGTGATCGAGGATGAGGACCGCGCCTTCGTGGCCGAAGCGCTCGCGCTGTTGCCGGAGGGGCCGTATGGCGCGGACAGCTGGAGCACATGGACGGCGGCGGTCAGGGAGGCAACCGGCCGCAAGGGGCGCGCGCTCTTCATGCCGTTGCGCAAGGCGCTGACCGGTCAGGCGCATGGGCCGGATATGGCGCAGATGCTGCCGCTCTTGCAGGTGATCAGGGCAAAGCGCTGAGCGTGATTGCCCGCAGTCGGGTCTTGTCATGATCGCGCGCCTGATCCGCGCTCAGCCCGTCGGCATGGCCGATGGTCTGGCCAGTGACCAGATAATCGCCGGGCCGGATGTAACGATGGACGCGGGTCTGATCGCTGGCCAGTTTCGCGCTGCTGGCGTGCATGTCGATGAGTTGCAGATGGCCCGTTGCGGAGGCGCGGAGGGGGGCGCGGGCGTCAATCGGCAGAACCGTATCCCCCGAGAGGCGCGTCGTGCCTTGCTCAGTCGTCGGGGCCGAGGATGGGGACGCCAAGCCGGTCAAGATGCTGGTCGGTCAGGGCCCGTTCTGTCGCCGTCAGGGATTGGTGGCGGGGATAGCGCGGCGCTGCGCGGTCATCGAGCAGGGGCGCGTCCCAGCCATCGGTGCTGTCAAAAAAACGCTGCACGCCCGCCGCGCCGAATTCGCGGAAATACCCCTGCACCACGACATCGAGATAGCTGAGCAGGATCGGATGCGCTTGCGTCGGACAGGCGTGGTGGCCCTCCGGGATTGCATAGAGGGCGATTTCCGGGGAATCGGGCAGGGGGTGGCGCACCTGATGGGATGCGGATGTGCGGATATAGGCCGCCTCGCGCAAATCGAGCGCGGACCAGTCCGCCCCGGGAACTGCGGCGATCAGCCCGTCGATCACCGCCCCAGCCACCGGCACCACGGTCAGGTATGCCACCGGCCTCAGGGTCGTGTGCCGCCAGATCCGGCGCCAGCCGGTCAGCTGCGCGGGATACGCATCTGCATGATCATGCGTTGCCCGGTTCACAAGGCTGCCATATCCGAAAAAATAGGGAGGCTTTACAGGCACGATGGCTGTCTCTTGATCTAGGTCATTTGGATTGGTGAGTTTCGGTGTAAACCCTGATGAATACAAGCTTGGGTGAGGACACGCCATGCGGATCACCAAACGGACCAATATCGCGATCAGGCTTCTGATGTTCTGCGCGTCCAACCCGGATCGTCTTGTGACCAAGGCCGAGATCGCGGCGCGGTGCAATGCCTCCGAGAGTCATCTGGCGCAGATCATCAACCATCTGGCGCAACTCGGATATCTCAACACGCAGCGGGGGCGCTGTGGCGGGGTCAGACTGGGCCGTCCGGTCACGCAGATCACCGTTGGCGAGGTGTTTCGGGCGATCGAGGCGAACACGCCGGTCGCCGAATGCTTTGCTGATGTGGACAATACCTGCCCGCTGGTCGGGGCCTGTCGCTTGAGGCTTGCGCTGGCAGACGCGCTAGAGGCGTTCTATGCGCATCTTGATGAGGTGACGCTTGATGCGCTCGTGTGCAACAACGAGGCGCTCTTCACGATTTTTTCAGGCTCGTCCTGCGTGAAACGGGCTTGATGCGGCGCGAACGGCATCCTAATGTGCACATTAGTCGGACAGGGAGAACTGGCGCGAGCCAGTGCCGAAGGAGCAACCGCCCCGGAAACTCTCAGGCGGAAGGACCTGCCCGGAACAAGGAACTCTGGAGAGACCCGGCAGCGATGCGCGGGGCGCCGAAGGGATAGCGATCTCAGGCGAAGGGACAGAGGGGGCATCGTGGCGCGACCAATCATGGCCTTGCGCTTTGACGGTGCCGGAGTGATCAGCGGATGATCCGGACCAAGAGTATGGGAAAGGTTTGGGATGTCCGATCTGCGCGTGACACCATTGAATGCATTGCACCGTGAACTGGGGGCCAAGATGGTTCCCTTTGCAGGGTATGACATGCCGGTGCAGTATCCGGCGGGCGTGATGAAGGAACACCTTCATTGTCGCGCGAGGGCTGGCCTCTTTGACGTGAGCCATATGGGTCAGGTCATTCTGCGCGCCCCGGGCGGCTACCCGGAGGTGGCCCGCGCGATGGAGGCTCTGGTTCCGGTTGACCTTGTGGGTCTTGGCGAGATGCGACAGCGCTACGGGTTCTTTACCAACGCAGCGGGCGGTATTCTCGATGACCTGATGCTGGCCAACCGCGGCGATCACATGTTTGTCGTGGTCAACGCCGCCTGCAAGGCGGAGGATGGGGCGCATATGCGCGCGGCTCTGCCCGGCGTCGCGGTCGAGGAGATCACCGATCGTGCGCTGCTGGCGTTGCAGGGCCCCGCCGCAGAGGCTGTGCTGGCGGCGCTGGTGCCGGGGGTTGCGGCGATGCGGTTCATGGATGTTGGCATTTTCGCGTCGGATTTTGGTGAATTGTGGATTTCGCGCTCGGGTTATACCGGCGAGGATGGCTATGAGATTTCGGTATCCGAGGCGCAGGCCGAGCCGCTCGCGCGCGCGCTGCTGAGCAATGAGGCGGTGCAACCGATCGGTCTTGGTGCGCGCGACAGCCTGCGGCTGGAGGCAGGGCTTTGCCTTTATGGCCATGATATCGACACGGCAACCACGCCGGTCGAGGCGAGCCTGTCCTGGGCGATCCAGAAAGTGCGGCGCAGCGGTGGCGACCGCGCGGGCGGCTTTCCGGGTGCGGCGCGCATTCTGGAAGAGTTGCGCAACGGCGCGGCGCGGCTCCGCGTCGGGCTTCGTCCCGAAGGTCGTGCGCCGATGCGCGATGGCACACCGCTCTTTGCCGCCGAGACGGGCGGCGCGGCGGTGGGCCATGTGACCTCGGGGGGATTTGGCCCAACCATAGAGGCGCCGATGTCGATGGGCTATGTGCCGCGAGATCTGGCGACGACGGGCACGGAACTCTTTGGAGAGGTGCGCGGCAAGCGTCTGCCGCTTCGGGTGGTCAAGCTGCCCTTTACCCCTGCAAATTTCAAACGCTGAACACTATGAGGGAGCACAAGATGAAGTTCACCGAAGAACACGAATGGCTGCGGGTCGAGGGCGATCTCGTGATCGTGGGCATCACCGAACATGCCAGTGAGCAACTGGGCGATGTGGTCTTTGTCGAACTGCCCGCAATCGGCCGGGCCGTGACCAAGGATGACGAGGTGGTGGTGATCGAAAGCGTCAAGGCGGCCAGTGACATCCTTGCCCCGCTTGACGGCGAGATCGTGGAGGTCAACGAGGTGTTGGCCGATGAGCCGGGCAAGGTCAACGAGGATCCGATGGGCGATGCCTGGTTCTTCAAGATCAAGCCTGCCGATATGGCGCAGCTTGATGACTACATGGATGAGGCCGCCTATCAGAAATACATCGGATAGGCCCGGTCCGCGCGGTGAGATGCGCTCTGCGCGGGAGTATTTCTGGAACGATGAAAGCCGGGAGGCAGGGCCGTCATGGCCCCGCCCCTGCAACCTGTGAGGGGGAATGGCGTGATGCCTTTTACACCAACCGACTACCTGCCCTATGATTTTGCCAACCGCCGTCACATCGGCCCCTCCCCTGAGGAAATGGCCGGGATGTTCGATGTTCTGGGGGTTGAAACCCTTGATCAGCTCATCGACGAGACCGTGCCCAAAGCCATCCGGCAGGAGAAACCGCTCGATTTCGGCAAACCGAAATCGGAGCAAGAGTTGCTGTTTTACATGTGGCAGACCGCGTCGAAGAACAAGGTTCTGACTTCGCTCATCGGGCAAGGTTATCATGGCACGGTGACGCCACCCGCGATTCAGCGCAACATTTTCGAGAATCCGGCCTGGTACACGGCCTACACGCCCTATCAACCGGAGATCAGTCAGGGGCGGCTTGAGGCGCTCTTGAACTTTCAGACGATGATCAGCGATCTGACCGGTCTCGAGATCGCCAATGCCTCGCTTCTGGATGAGGCGACTGCGGCGGCCGAGGCGATGACCATGGCGCGGCGCGTGGCCAAGTCGAAGGCGCGCGCGTTCTTTGTTGACGAGAATTGTCACCCGCAAAACATCGCCGTGATGCAGACCCGCGCCGCGCCGCTGGGCATCGAGGTGATCGTCGGCGCGCCAGAGGCTCTGGACGCCGGCAGGGTGTTTGGCGCGATCTTCCAGTATCCCGGCACCTATGGCAAGTTGCAGGATTTCACGCCCGAGATTGCCGCGCTGCATCAGCAGGGCGCCATCGGCATCGTGATCGCCGATCCGCTCGCGCTCACCGTGCTCAAGGAGCCGGGCGCGATGGGCACCGACATCGCCGTGGGCTCGACGCAGCGCTTTGGCGTGCCGATGGGCTATGGCGGGCCGCATGCCGCCTACATGGCCACGCGCGACGCCTACAAGCGCGCCATGCCGGGGCGCATTGTCGGGGTTTCGGTGGACAGCCATGGCAACCGGGCTTACCGCCTAAGCCTGCAAACCCGTGAGCAGCACATTCGCCGCGAAAAAGCCACCTCGAATGTCTGCACCGCGCAGGCGCTGCTGGCGGTGATGGCGTCGATGTATGCGGTCTTTCATGGCCCCAAGGGGCTCAAGGCCATTGCCCAACGCATCCACCGCAAGACGGTGCGACTGGCGCGCGGGCTGGAGGCGGCGGGCTTTCACGTTGCGCCGGACGCCTTCTTTGACACGATCACGGTTGACGTGGGGCTTTTGCAGCGCGGCGTGTTGCAGGCCGCCGTGCGGGAGGGGGTCAACCTGCGCCGGGTGGGCGAGACAAGGATCGGCATCACGCTGGACGAGCGCACCCGCCCGGCGACGATCGAGGCGGTCTGGCGGGCCTTTGGCATCGTGATGGAGGATCACGACATGACGCCCGAGTATCGCCTGCCCGAGGCGCTCTTGCGCGAGAGTGCCTATCTCACCCATCCGGTCTTTCACATGAACCGGGCCGAGACAGAGATGATGCGCTACATGCGTCGTCTGGCGGATCGCGATCTGGCGCTCGATCGGGCGATGATCCCGCTCGGCAGTTGCACGATGAAGCTCAATGCCGCCGCCGAGATGATGCCGATCAGTTGGCGCGAGTTTGCCCTGTTGCACCCGTTTGTCCCCGCGGATCAGGCCCTTGGCTACAAGGAGATGATCGACGACCTTTCCGCAAAACTGTGCGATATCACCGGCTATGCTGCCATCTCGATGCAGCCCAATTCCGGCGCGCAGGGCGAGTATTCGGGGCTGCTGACGATTGCAGCCTGGCATCGCGCCAACGGGCGGGGGCATCGCAATGTGTGTCTCATTCCGGTGAGCGCGCATGGCACCAACCCGGCGAGCGCCAACATGGTCGGATGGGATGTGGTGGTCGTCAAATCGGCGGAAAACGGTGATATCGATGTCGAGGATTTCCGCGCCAAGGCGGAAGAATACGCGGACCGGCTGGCGGCCTGCATGATCACCTATCCGTCAACGCATGGTGTGTTCGAGGAAACCGTGCGCGACCTCTGCGACATCGTTCATGCTCATGGCGGGCAGGTCTATATCGACGGCGCCAACATGAACGCGATGGTGGGTCTGGCGCGGCCGGGGGATCTGGGGGGCGATGTGAGCCATCTCAACCTGCACAAGACCTTCTGCATCCCGCATGGTGGTGGCGGGCCCGGCATGGGGCCGATCGGTGTCAAGGCACATCTGGTGCCGCATCTTCCGGGACATCCGGAGACTGGTGGCCGGGAAGGGCCAGTCAGTGCGGCGCCCTTTGGTTCGCCCTCGCTGTTGCCGATCTCCTGGGCCTACTGCCTGATGATGGGGGGCGCGGGGCTGACGCAGGCGACGAAGGTGGCGATCCTGAATGCCAATTACATCGCCAAACGGCTCGAAGGGGCGTTTCCGGTGCTCTACAAGGGGCGGCGTGGCCGGGTGGCGCATGAATGCATCCTCGATGTGCGCCCCTATGCCGAGAGCGCGGGGGTGACGGTGGATGACATCGCCAAGCGACTGATGGATTGCGGCTTTCACGCGCCCACGATGAGCTGGCCGGTGGCTGGCACGCTGATGGTGGAGCCCACCGAGAGCGAGACCAAGGCCGAGTTGGACCGGTTCTGCGATGCGATGCTGGCGATCCGCGAGGAGATCCGCGACATCGAGGATGGGCGCATCGACGCCGAGAACAACCCGCTCAAGAACGCACCGCACACGATGGAAGATCTGGTGCGGGACTGGGACCGGCCCTATAGCCGCGAGCAGGGCTGTTTCCCGCCGGGGGCGTTCCGGGTGGACAAATACTGGCCGCCGGTCAACCGCGTGGACAATGTTTATGGGGACCGCAATCTGGTCTGCATCTGCCCGCCGCTGACGGATTATGCCGAGGCGGCAGAATAGATGGAAACAAAAACCGGGGCGACCTGTTGGGGCCGCCCCGCTACATACTGAAAACGCTTCTTTACAAAACCACCCAGCCCAAAATCGCGGACCGGGAAAGCGACAGATCCAAAAGCGCCATCACCCGACTTCCGGTCTGATCACGTAACTTCACGGTATCGTGATCCCCATCCTATTGTCATACCCTGTTTGGGTTATAGGGCAAAATTAATGGCGATTGTATATTTGACAAACCCACCCTGTAGCGCATAGGGTTTCCCACCATTACGGGGATTTCTGTCATGCGTTATTGCATCGTTATTCAACTTCAAAACTCGTCAGACATGGCCCGTCTGAAGAATGATGTTCCTGTGATCGTGTCGCTGATCAGAGGGCACTCTGACAAAAACGAGATGGCCTTTCGGTCCAATGACGGCGTTTTGTTCGGATGGTTCATCCAGACCAACAAGCCAATAGACATGATCCGAAACGCAATCGAGGGCAGCTTAGCTTGGCAATCTGCTGACTCCATCATGATATTTGAGGTTAGTAAGGGCTTGTCTGGAAAAGGCTTCACTCGTCAATGGGCATGGCTTCAGCACACGGCCACAGAAGATTGACTTGAGCCGCGCGTAGGCGCGAACCGATATCTCCAAGCCATATCATCGGACGAGATAGAAGGATAAACCTACGCATGGTATCATATTACCACATGGAATGGGGTAATTCAATACCTCACCCGTCTTTGTTGTCGTCTTTTGACTTCTGCTTCACCAACTTCTTGAGACGTTCCTCAAACCGTTCTTCGTCGTCGTCCGTCTCTAGCTGGCGGGCGGCTTCTTTGAATTTTTCAAGTTGGGATTTCTTTTCAGTCATTTGAAATCCAGTCGTGCTGCGCATACTCTTGTGGGAGATCCAAATCCCACGTGTGCAGAACCTTCAATCCGATTTCGGCTGCAAAAGCGGATTGGTTTTGGTCATCCGTGTAGAATATTTCCGCTCCGTTTACCTTTGCAATGGTCGCAATCTGTCGATCAAACTTTATCTCGTTCCAAGGCGCGTTTACGCCACCCCGCTTGTCCCCCTTCGAAATGGCGCTTCTCACTGTTTCTGCGAGGTCTATTGCACATCTTTCGTCAAACGGCGCTAGATCGAAAGCTGAGGACTGATTGATTGTCATGACTGCCTTCTCAAGATCGGGAACAGCGCACAATAATTCGGATAGGCAAGGCGTAGGGATGATTACCGTGCCACCTCGCTTGCTCAAGCCATCAACAAGAGCCTCGACGCGCTCCTTACAGTGGTCAACGGGCTCCCCAGTGGCCGGATTTGGGCTTGGCTTTGCACAGGGGTTTAAGACAAGCGAAAGAAAGGTGTTGTCAAACGCCGATATCACTGCCTTGTCCCATTGCGTTCTTCAATTACAGAAATCTCACCAAGCGGATCTTCTGGCCATACAAGGTTCATGCCCCTGACCCGATCAACGCTTTGGCGAAGGCTTTCCCACGTCACCGGGGAAAAGTCGGTAATCACAAAATTATCAATATCCCACTTCCCGGCCTCGGACTTGGCCCACATACCACGACCGCTGACCTTCACATGCTCGAAGAGAAAGTCTCGAAGGGCTTTTGCAATGTCTCTACTGGTGGAGCAGAACACTACCCCATAAGCCTCAGTATTGATTCTTACCTTTGCATCATCTTTCGTGCCCGCGATGTGGTATAATTCACCTATAAAATTAGCTGCCCCGCGCACACGTATCTGAGAAGCTTCAGAAAGTTTCTTCCCCGGAAACACTACAACATTAGCACCGCGAGAATCATAGAAACTCCCGCTCGTTCCGTCTTCTCTCAGCATGTTGTTGATTACATCACGAGCGTGAGCAGCGACCTTGGGGGCGGTGCCCTCATTAATCGCCATCATTCTTTTTGTTAACTCTGTTTCATAATTGCGATCAATTTTGAAGGCACTACCGTGGCTCCCCTCCACGAGATCAACAAGATGTAAATGTTCAGAAACACCAATCATTTTCTTAATTTCAAGATAATACTCGACCAACCTCCCAAAAGGCATGTCCTCGGGGGTGAAGCCTTCTATCTTAAAGGTGTAGGTCGTGGTGTCTGTCAACTTCTGCGCCTCCGGCGCAGATTCTACGCGCCCAATGAGTCCCGGTAAAGAACTCTTTTCCCAATGACGCCGGACAGTGCCACAGAAGACCTTTCCAGATCATCAACACCATTCGCAACGCGATTATTGTAACGAAATTCAAACTCTGCTGCGTAGCGGTGCAAGTGTTTCTTGGCGCAGTGCTGATAAACGCCCTTCATGCCGCGCTTGAAGATGCTGAAATAACCCTCAATCGTGTTCGTATGAACGTCGCCGCGACCATACTCGCCTTGACCGTGGCGCACAAAGTCATGGGCCGCGAAGCTATTGCCGAGCTTGACATACTGACCGGCTTCGTCGGTGTAGACCACTGCTTCTTTCGCGATGTTCTCTTGCAGGATCGGCAGGAGCGTGGCGGTTTTCAGATCGTCCACCACCATGGACTTGGCGCGGCCAGTGTTGCGCTCTACCAGCGTAAGCATTTTGTGCTTGTGAGCATAGCCACGGCCCTTCTTGGTGTGTTTGGGCTTGATGGTGCGGTCATTGCCGATGAACGTTTCGTCTACCTCTACAACACCGCCACCAGCACCGAAATCAACGGTGCTGTCGCTGCGCATTGCTTCCCGGATGCGGTGAGACATGAACCACGCACTCTTGTGCGTGATTTCCAGAACACGGTGCAGTTGGTGACTGCTGATGCCCTTCTTGCTGGACACCATCAGATGAATGGCTTGCAACCACTTGTGCATTTCAATGTGGCTTTCCTCGAAGATTGTGCCCTTGCGCACCGTAAATTGCTTGCGGCACTCACGGCACTTCCAGAGGCCATGACGCTCTTTGCCCTTAGGGTTCTTTGCGCTCGGCTTGGTAAAAACGCCCCCTAGACGATAGGCGCGGTCTACCACACCGCAATGCGGGCACACCGGGCCATCGGGCCAGATGATGCTTTCGACATGCGCAAAGGCTGCGGCTTCGTCGTGCATGTAGGCTTTGGAAAGAACGGACATGGCAGGCTCCTAACTCTATGACTTAGATATAGGATTCAGCCGTGGGTTTGTCAAGTATACAATCGCCAAATTAATCGCCAAGTAGAGGCGTGAGCCGATCGAGGACGCTGCGCCAATGCCTGAAAAACAGGAGCTGACCCGCATCCTCAAAGAGGTGGAACTCGATCCAGCCATAGTCGCGGCGAAAATCTTCGAACGTCGCCAGAGGCACCTGCGGATCCTGCGCCCCATTCATGAAAATCACCGGCAACTGATCCCGCAGGGCGTTCACCGCAACGCTCCAATCCTCTAGCTGACCAGAGACCAACTGGCGCGAAAACGCCTCATGCGCAAAATGCCGATCCGAGAGGGCGGTTTCCGAGCCGGTCACGAGGGCCTCGTAGACCTCCTTGTCCTCGAACGTGGTGATATCCGCGACGGAGTTGCCAAAGACCGCATGGACAAAGCCGCGTTTGCCAATCCGTCTTGCCAGCAGAAACCCGGCCTTGACCATGAACGGCAGGAGGTGCGGTGTGTATTTTGCACTGGCCAGGATGAAGCGATGCCATTTGTCCATCCGCTCGAACTGTTCGCGAAGGGTCAGGGGCAACATGCCGGCACAGGCGATAATTCCGCTGAACGCCGCCGGATGGGCGCGTGCCAGCGCAACGGCATAATAGGCGTCGCCGCTGATACACAGGATCGGACAGCGCCTGACCCCTTCGGCACGCAGAACCAGCATTGTGTCGGCGACAAGGGTAGCGTCGTAATCCGCAGTTTTCGCCACCATGTCCGACATTCCATAGCCAGCCCGAACCGGCACGATAACGCGCAGATCACGCTGCGCGGCGGTGGCTTCGGCTGTGGCAGGCCAGCGGACGAACCCGAAATCCAGCGGCAGATAGAGGACCGGCCGCCCCGTTTCAGAGCCGATCACCAGATAATCAAGTCGCCGGCCATCCGCTGTCACCAGCGATTTGAAGTCGCGCTCGGCCAGCAGACCATCGCCGCCGCTCACGACGCGGGGGCCGGGGGCGGCTGCGACAGTCATCACGGTCATATCCATCACCGACAACGCCAGCCGCACCAGTTCCAGTTGGGAATGCGTTTCAGTCTTGGAGAGAACGGATTTTATCTGTGCGCGGATCGTATCGACCGAGCGACCGCGTTCTGCTGCGATCTCGTTGACCGAACGGCAGTCAACCAGATGGTGCAGGATTTCTGCCTCTGCCACTGTCAGATCGAAGGCTTGACGCAGGATCTCGGAATAGCCCGACGGCAGCGTCACCTCGTTCGAGGCAACCAACACCAACATCGTTCCATCCGCCGCCACGCAGCGCTGCAAGCGCAAAACGATCAGATGATCGGCCCGCCGCGAGCGAACGCGCAGGATGGCGGTATCCTTCTTGCGGTTGTCAAACAGCATCGAGAGCGTTGCCCTGACCGTGTCGATGTCGCCCTCATGGATCGGCAGATCGAGCAGATGGGCATTTTCTGGCAGGCTCATGACCTCTCGCGCCGCCGCATTGGCCGCGCGCACCCTTTGGCTGGCATCGAACAAAAGCGCGGCCACGCGGTCGAACGGGGCCAGAATCATCTCCAGTCCGGTTGACTTGTCGTCAACGGCGGCGCGGTCCAGAAACTCGCTTGCGCGACGGAAATGGGCGGCGATCTGCGGATCGTCCAGGATGTGCGGCGCGCTCAGGTTCACCCGTGCGCGCAAGGGGCCGATGGCGCTTTCCCAGTGGTCGAGGAGCGCCTCGTAGCGCGTCGGGTCGAGGGCAACCTCGTAGAGACAGTCTATCGCAGCCGCCCGGTCTTTGTCCGAGAGGGTGGAGGGGTCTGAGTGATCCGCCTTGCGCCGGCTTGAGGTCATCCCTTAACTCCGCTGAAATGATCCGAGTCTGTGCCCTGTATGAAACATGCGCATATGATTATTTTAAGGCAATCGTTAGAGGCTCCGGACAATCAACCCTCAAGAAGGCAGGAAAAGTGATCGCGCAGGCGCTCCCATGTGTCCTGATTTGCCGCAGACAGCAGAACCCCTCGAAGGATCCCGGTTGTGTAGGCCCTCCCGTCGAGCATCCGCGCCACACCGCCAGCCTGCTGACAGGCCAGAACACCGGCCGCATGGTCCCAGGGGTTGAGCACGTCTGACATCACAAAATCCACCGCGCCCTGGGCCAGCAGGCGATACTCGTGGCACGAACATCGGAGCGCGATGCAGCGTGCCAGCGCGGGCAGGAGCGGGGCAATCTCCGCCTGCCGCGGCTTGGACATCAGGTGAAAATGCATGTAACCCTGCAACTGATCGAGCGGACCACCCGACGACACGCGCACGGGACGCTCTGTGCCGATTGCATTGGCAAACCGAGTGAATGATGTCTCTTCGGCAAGGATCCAGTCATCCGAAACCGGATCATAGAGCAGGCCGAGGACCGGCCGACCAAAGCGCGTGACGGCGATGATCACACCAAAGAGCGGCAGGCCGTGCACATAATTCCAGGTTCCATCAACCGGGTCGATGATGACGGCAAGCTCTGCCTCCGACACGTCGTCGCGCAAGGCGGGTTTGGCGGCCACCGCCTCTTCGCCCACGATCAAGGCCTGCGGCAGCATCCCCTGGATGCCGCGCGCGATCATCGCCTCGGCCTGATGATCGGCCTCTGTCACCAGATCATGCGGTCCTGATTTTGTTCTGACATCAGCCCGCGTGAGTTTTTGAAACCGCGGCAGGATTTCGGTCCGTGCCGCACGCCGCACGAGATTGATCAGCATGGATTGCTGTGCGGCGGTCAGAGACGCAGAAAGCGGGATGGGCAGCGAATCGGTCATTGCGTCTCCTGGCGTTGCAGGCCTTGAGTGCCAGCGGCATGACGCGAAATCAACGACGCTATTCGCGTGCCCGCAGAGTTTGGGCCGGCCGTGCGGTGAGCGGTCCGAGCGCGAAGGCCAAACCTGCCATCAGCGTCACAGCCGTGCCGCCCAGAATGATGCTGATGGCTGATGACCAGATCACCTTGAACCCTGTTTCCATGACAAAATGGCTCACGGCCCAACCTCCTGCCAATCCGGCGCCAAGGGCGACCAGACCCGCCGCAGCCCCGAGAAAGGTGGCCCGCAGGATCAGGCTTGCCAAGATGTGCGCGCGGGTCGCGCCCAGCGTCTTGAGGATCGCCGCCTCATAGGTGCGCGCCTTCTGATCGGCTGCCGCCGCGCCGATCAGGACCATGAACCCGGTCAGAAGTGTCACCGACGCCCCCCAGGCCGTTGCCGAGGCAAGTCCCGCGAGAAGGTTCGAGACCTGCGTCAGCGCATCGCGCACATTGATTGCGGTCACATTGGAGAAGCGATCCGTCACATCCCGAAGGATCGCGGCTTCTGCCGGTTCTTCGGCATAGACGGTCGCGATGAAGGTGTGCGGCGCGCCCGCGAGTGCTGCCGCATTCATCAGCATGACAAACCCCATGCCTGCGGTCGAGAAATCCACCTCTCGGAACGAGGTGATCGGGGCCGTGATATCGCGGCCCAGAATGTTGAGGGTGATCACGTCACCGAGTTTCAGCCCCATTTCTCCGGCCTCTTCGGCGGAAAAGCTAAGCTGGGCTGGCCCCTCATAGCCTGCTCCCCACCAGGTGCCTGCCGTCAGTTTGGTGCGCGCAGGCAAGGCATCCGCATAGCTGACCGCGCGGTCGCCCTCGACCACCCAATGCCCCGGTGCCACCTCAGTTGCGGGGCGGCCGTTGATCCGCGAAATGATCCCGCGCAGCATCGGCGCGCTGTCGATCCGGCTGACGGCCGGGTCGCGCTCCAGCCGATCGAGAAACCAGGGCATCTGATCCCTTTGCAGATCGACGAAAAAATAGGAGGGTGCGCGTTCCGGTAGATCGGCCGCGATGGCGCGGCGCAGGTTGCCGTCGATCTGTCCGACCGCGGCGAGCACCGACAGCCCAAGCCCGAGCGACAGCATGACCGGCCCGGCGGTGGTTCCGGGTCCGCCGATCGCGCCGAGCGCCCAGCCAAGCGCCGGCCGACCGCGCAGTCTCGGGCGCAGGAAGCGCGCGGCATGTTGCACCAGATTGGCGGCAAGCGCGAGGACCACGAGGGCACCGATGATGCCCCCCGCCGTCCAGAGCGTGAGACGTAGATTGCCTGAAAACAGCACCGCCGCGATCAGGAGCGCGGCGATCAATCCGAGTGTCGCCAAGAGATAGGGCCAGCTTGGCAAGCGTCGCGTGCCCCCCATCGCCTCGCGGTAGAGTGCGGCGGCGCGCACGTCTCGGGCGCGGGCCAGCGGCCAGAGGGTAAAAATCAATACGCTGAGCGCGCTGTAAAGTGCTGCCTCGGCGATCGGGGCTCCATAAAACGCAAAGATTGCGGGCACCGGCAGCCGATCCGAAAATATTGGTCCAAGGATGACAGGCAGACCCGCCCCGAGGATGATCCCCGCCACGATCCCAACCAGTGCCAAGGCGCCGACTTGCAGGAAATATGTCAGAAAGATCGTCCGCTGATCCGCCCCCAGCGTGCGCAGCGTGGCAATGACCTGTGTCTTTCCGGCCAGATAGGCGCGTAACGCGGCGGAAATGCCAACGCCGCCCACCGCGAGGCCAGACAGCCCGACCAGCACCAGGAATGCACCCAGTCGGGTGACGAACTCGGCGACGCGCGGCGTGCCGTTGCGCGAATCCATCCAGCGGAAACCGCTGCCATCAAGTTCGGTCATCGCGCGCGTTTTCAGCGCGTCGAGATCCGCGCCATCGGGCAGATCGAGGCGGTATTTCGTGGTAAAGAGTGAACCTGGTTTGAGCAGGCCGGAGTCCTCAAGCGCCGTCAACGCCACGATCGTGCGCGGTCCGAGGCCAAACCCGGCCTGCGTCTGATCGGGCTCGCGTGTCAGCTCTGCCATCAGCCGAAAGTCCTGTGTGCCGAGCCGGAGCGTGTCGCCGATCCCAAGACCGAGCCGCCCGATCAGCAGGGGATGCAGGACCGCGCCGGGCAGGCCGTCGGCGCCTGCCAGGGCCTGTGACAATGGCATTTCGGGGGAAAGCTGCACAGAGCCAGTCAACGGATAGGCGCTGTCCACCGCCTTTAGCTGAGTCAGTTCGCGGCGGCCGTCTGGCGCAATTGCCATTGACCTAAAGTCAACGATTTCAGAGTTTTGCAGGCTGTTCTCCCGGATCCATGCGCGCTCTGCTTCAGTAGCAAAGCGATAGGTCAGCTCCAGCTCGGCATCGCCCCCGAGCAAGGCCGCACCCTGTTGGACCAGTCCCGCCGTGATGCTTTCGCGGATCGTTCCCACGGCAGCGATGGCCGCCACCCCAAGAATCACGCAGGCCAGAAAGATTCGAAAACCGCGCAGCCCGCCGCGCAATTCGCGCCGGGCGAGTTTCGCCGCAACGCGCAGGCTCATGCAGCCGCCTCGATGCGTCCATCCCGCAGGCTGACCACCCGGTCACAGCGGCGGGCAAGCTCTGCGTCGTGGGTGACGAGGACAAGCGTTGCGTCATGGCGATCACGCAGGCCGAAAAGCAGATCGATGATCGCGACGCCGTTGCGACTGTCGAGATTTCCCGTCGGTTCGTCCGCCAGAATGATCGCGGGCCGGGGGGCGGCGGCGCGTGCCAGCGCCACCCGTTGCTGTTCTCCGCCCGAGAGTTGCGAGGGATAATGGCCTGCGCGGGCAGACAGACCCACCGTCGCCAACTCCCGTTCGGCCCGTTCGCGCGCATCCGCCACACCCGCCAGTTCCAGTGGCGTGGCGACATTTTCCAGGGCGGTCATCGTGGGGATGAGGTGAAAGGACTGAAAGACGATGCCAAAGTTATCCCGCCGCAGACGGGCGAGTTGATCCTCGTTGAGCGCAGAGAGATCCTGTCCAAGGGCCATGACGCGCCCGGAGCTGACCTGTTCCAGCCCCCCCATCAGCATCAGAAGCGAGGACTTTCCCGAGCCCGAAGGACCGACCAATCCCAGCGTCTCTCCGCGATGGACATCGAGCGTGATCCCGTGGAGTATCTGCACAAGACCCGCATTCCCCTGAAGCGACAATTTGGCGTCAGCCAGGGACAGGATAGGAGAGTTCATGCAGTTGCGCCTGATAAAAAAGAACTTTCTGACATATGGGGCCGGGCGGGCCGTGAGCAAGGTGCTCGCTGGCTTTCTTTGGCTTGCCAGCCCGGCCTGGGCGGATGCCCCGGTGACGATTCTTGCCATGGGGGATAGTCTGACGCAAGGTTATGGCCTGCCAGAGGCGGAGGGATTTGTGCCGCAGATGCAGAAATGGCTGACGGAGAGGGCGGTTGAGGCACGGCTGATCAATGGCGGAGTGTCGGGCGATACAACAGCAGGAGGGGCCGCGCGCATCGAGTGGAGCTTGACGCCAGACATTGATGCCATGATCCTGACCTTGGGCGGAAATGACCTCTTGCGCGGCCTGGATCCGGCGATGAGCCGCGCCAACATCGAGACGATCCTGCAAGTGGCCAAGGCACAAGATGTTGAGGTTTTGCTGGTCGGATTCGAGGCTCCGGGCAATTACGGGCCCGAGTACAAATCCGCTTTCGACGCGATTTACCCAGAATTATCGGTGACTTATGAAACGCTTTACGCGGAGAGTTTCTTTGCAGGTCTGGGGGAAGATGAGCCCGCCATGCTTCAACGCTACTTTCAGGCCGATGCGATACATCCGAATGCCGACGGGGTGGCACGGATTGTCGAGTCCCTTGGTCCGCAGGTGATTGCTCTGATCGCGCGCGCCAAATGAAAAAGGGCCCGACAAGGGGCCCAATTCCGTCAACACTATCGGTTGCTTATGCGAGCGACAGGTTTGCTGCCGATTCGCGACCGTCACGGCCGGATTCGATATCGAACTTCACCTTCTGATCGTCTGCCAGACCGGTAAGCCCGGCGCGTTCTACTGCAGAAATGTGGACGAAAACGTCCTTGCCGCCGCCATCGGGCGCAATGAAGCCAAAACCTTTGGTTGCGTTAAACCATTTTACGGTGCCAGTAGCCATCGTACTGATCTCCTCTTTTTTTGCTGCCCGCTTTAGTGCGGCAGCCCGGCTATGTCGTGCAAGATCGAGTGACTGAGCCGTAGAGCAGCAGATGGTCGATAGTGGTAACGTCGCAGACGGCAATATGGCGCAAGACGACCACAAAAGCAAGCACCAAGAAAAAGTTAATCCAGACCCTGCGTTCTGCGCAGAGTCCTGCACTTGGCTACAGGACGGTTACAACCGTCCCGATGGGCACCCGATCATACAGATCCTGCACATGTTCGTTGATCATGCGAATGCATCCGTTCGACACGGAACGTCCGATCGATTGCGGTTCGGTCGTGCCATGAATCCGGTAATAGGTATCGCGCCCGTTCTGGAAAAGATAAAGCGCGCGCGCGCCGAGCGGGTTGCCGGGTCCGCCAGGCTGGACATAGTCATTGCCGGCAAAGCGTCCGTAGGTCCGCGGGTCACGCGCAATCATCTCGTTGGTGGGGCGCCAGGTTGGCCATTGTTTTTTCACAGCGATGACGGCGGTGCCGGTAAAGTCCAGTCCGGCCTTGCCCACGCCAACGCCATAGCGGAGGGCACGCCCTGGGCCCGTCACAAAATAAAGGAAATGCGCACGGGGCAGAACCAGCAGTTGTCCGGGTTGGTATTGGGGGTCAAACGCGACTTCCTGCGGGGCAAACTTGGGATCAAGCTCAAAAGCTTGTGCAAGGGTGGGCAGGACAGCAAACGAGGCTGCCGCGGCAAGTCCGGTTGACATCAAATTGCGGCGATCAATCATCACACATCTCCATTGATAGCGATCTGAGCATAGCTGAGTGCCTTCTGGGTGAGAAAATCAAATCCGGGGCGGGATGGAAAACTCTGCGCCACTGTGGCGGAGTGGTCGCAGAGACCACATCAGATCGCGGCCCAATCCGTGAATCGGTGGGGCAAGGGAGCGCGATGCAGGGGCGGACTGTCGAAACGCGTCTGGGGGATATGGCTTGACATGATCATGGCACTCCTCTGTGGCCTGGCTTTGACGTGGGGTGTCTTGCCACGGGCGACTAGAGCCTGTGCACGCAATGTGAATTGCCGTGAAGGCGGCGTCAGCCAAGACCAAGGCTGTGTTCGCGACGGATCACCAGCAGGATGGTTCCGATGGCCGCGAGAGCGCTGCAAAGCATGATCCAAAGCAATGGAAAGGCTCCGCTTGCCGGTGTCAGCAATAGTCCAGCCAGCGCCGAGAGTGCCGCGCCCAGCCCGATCATCAAGGCCCCCGAAAGACCGCTTGCCGTCCCCGCCAGATCCGGTCGGATCGAGAGTGCCCCGGCGGTGGCGTTGGGGATCACCATGCCATTGCCCAGCCCCATGAAGGTCATCAGCCCGAAAAAGCTGATCGGGGTGCCAAGGCCGAGAGAAAAGAGCAGGAGATTGAGCGCGATCCCGCTCGCATTGGCGATGGCCCCCCAAAACACCATGCGATTGACACCGATTCGGGTGGAAAATCGGCCTGATAGAAAGTTGCCGATGAAATAGCCGATGGCGGGGGCCCCGAACAGAACGCCCAGCGTCGCGGGAGGCAGGCCAAAGACCTGATCGCCGACGAAGGGCGCCCCGCCGAGATAGGCAAAGAACGACCCCGAGGACAAACCGGCCGCCAACGCATACCCCCAGAACCGCCGGGAAGTCAGAAGCGCGGGATAGTCGCGGAACTGCTGGACCAGAGTGCGTCCCGTGAGTGGCGCGGTTTCACCCAGGTCGCGCCAGCAAAGCCAGAACAGCGCCGCGCCGAGGATGAAGAGCGCCCCGAAATTGGCCTGCCAGCCGAACATCTCGTCGAGGATCCCGCCGATCGCGGGGCCGACCATCGGCACCACGGCCATGCCCATGGTGACATAGCCGATCATCGAGGCGGCGCGGTCCTGCGGGACCATGTCGCGGACAATGGCGCGACTGAGGACCATGGCCACCACGACGCTGGCCTGCATCATGCGAAAGACCAGAAAAACAGTGACGCTGGGCGCCAGAATGCAGCCAGCCGTGGCGAAAAGAAACAAGCCAAGTCCCCAGAGGATGATCGGGCGGCGCCCCCAACGATCTGAAATCGGCCCCATCAGGAGTTGCAATCCCGCATTGACCGCAAGATAGAGCGCGACCGATAACTGAATGAGCCGGTAGTCGGTTCTGAAATATGCGGTCATGCCCGGCAGGCTGGGCAGAAAGATATTCATTGCCAAGGCGGAAAGCCCCGCGAGCAGGATCAGCGTGGCGATATGGGGAGGTGTGCTGCGGTCCAGAAACCGGACCGATTGATGCGCGCTCATGATCCATGGCTAGGCGTGAGGGGGGGAGAAGTCCATGCGGATGGCATGGAATTTTCCTATTTGCATGTTTGTTTTAATTATTTGCAATTATTTGCAAATTTGCTGTTTTTCACTTTGTCATCGAGGTGGAACGCCCTATGCTCCGCGCACCAGCGAGGGGGGCACGATGAAAGACATCCTTGAGGAACTCGAGAGCCGCCGTGCCGAGGCGCGCAAGGGCGGTGGCGCACGCCGGATCGAGGCGCAGCATTCCCGCGGCAAATTGACGGCGCGCGAGCGGATCGATTTGCTGCTCGATGACGGCAGCTTTGAAGAGTTCGACATGTTCAAGGCGCATCGCTGCACCGATTTCGGGATGGAAAAGGATCGCCCGCATGGCGACGGGGTGGTGACGGGCTGGGGCACGATCAATGGGCGGATGGTCTATGTGTTCAGCCAGGACTTTACCGTCTTTGGTGGATCGCTCAGTGAGACCAACGCCGAGAAGATCTGCAAGATCATGGACATGGCGATGCAGAATGGCGCACCGGTCATCGGTATCAACGACTCGGGCGGTGCGCGCATCCAGGAAGGGGTGGCGAGCCTTGCCGGCTATGCCGAAGTGTTTCAGCGCAACATCATGGCGAGCGGCGTCGTGCCGCAGATCAGCCTCATCATGGGCCCCTGTGCGGGGGGCGCGGTTTACAGTCCGGCGATGACCGATTTCATCTTCATGGTGCGTGACACGTCCTATATGTTCGTGACCGGCCCGGATGTGGTCAAGACCGTGACCAACGAGATCGTCACCGCCGAGGAGCTGGGCGGCGCGAGCACGCATACCCGCAAGTCGAGCGTCGCTGACGGCACCTTCGAGAACGATGTCGAGGCGCTGGCCGAGGTGCGGCGGCTGGTCGATTTTCTACCGCTGAACAATCGCGAAAAACCGCCCGTGCGCCCGTTCTTCGATACACCCGGACGGGTCGAGGAAAGCCTCGACACGCTCATCCCCGACAATGCCAACACGCCCTATGACATGAAGGAACTGATCCTCAAGGTTGCGGACGAGGCGGATTTCTATGAAATTCAGGCAGAGTTTGCCAAGAACATTATCACCGGGTTCATCCGTCTGGAGGGCCAGACGGTGGGCGTGGTGGCCAATCAGCCGATGGTGCTGGCCGGATGCCTCGATATCGATTCGAGCCGCAAGGCGGCGCGATTCGTGCGGTTCTGCGATGCCTTCGAGATCCCGCTCCTGACCTTTGTCGATGTGCCGGGGTTTCTGCCCGGCACCGGGCAGGAATATGGTGGCGTGATCAAGCACGGGGCCAAGCTGCTTTTCGCCTATGGCGAGGCCACGGTGCCCAAGGTCACGGTGATCACCCGCAAGGCTTATGGCGGGGCCTATGACGTGATGTCGTCGAAGCATCTGCGCGGCGATTTCAACTATGCCTGGCCCACGGCGGAGATTGCCGTGATGGGCGCCAAGGGGGCGACCGAGATCATCTACCGGGCGGATCTCGGCGACCCCGAGAGGATCGCGGCGCATACGAAAAGCTATGAAGGCCGGTTTGCCAATCCCTTCGTGGCGGCCGAACGCGGCTTTATCGATGAGGTGATCCAGCCGCGCGGCACCCGGCTGCGGGTCTGCCGGGCCTTTGCGAGCCTGCGCAACAAGAAGCTGAGCAACCCTTGGAAGAAACACGATAACATCCCGCTCTGAGACCGCTGCGGATTGGGGGCCAGCCCCCAAACCCCCAGGGTATTTGGGCCAAGAAGAAACCGGAAGGTGCCGAATGAGTCGCAACCGCTGGCATGTGATCGAAGAGGAGGATGGCGCGCTCATCGTGGCGCGGCGCTGGCCTTTGCGGTTTGATCTGGCAGTCAGCACGCGGCTCCCTGATGGCGGACGCAGATGGATCGCGCATCAGGTCCGGCAGGATGTCTGGCGCGCGCTCCGCGGGCTGCGGGGTTTTGCGCCTGCCGTACGGGTCATCCGCGAGGCGGGGGGCCTGTGCGTTGTGGCGGGGGGCGAAGTACAGGGGCGTTTTGACCGCATCCGCGCCGAGGCCCGCATCGTCGATGTGCTGGAGAACAGGACCAATCGAGCGCGCTGGCTTGAGTGCGGCCGATGAGGCGGGCAGGACGGGCTGTGGCGATCTGTGCCGCTCTGGTCCTGGCCCGAGGCGCGGCAGCGCAGGAGGAGACGCTGCTGCTGCCCTCGGGTCTGGAGGTGCGCTTGCAGGAGGTCTTGACGGATCGTCCGGGCGACGGACTGGTCTATCGGTTCCGGTTTTATGCCGAGGATTTTGTTCTCAGCGACGCGGTGCTGGAGTCGGTCCTGGCCGATCTCACCTGGCTTTGTGAGCGTTATGCGCTTTCACGTCTGCCGGTCATTGGTCCGCAGCCCTCGCGTATCGTGATTTCGCTTGCGGACAAGCCATCGGAATTCGGTGTCTACGATCCGGATGTGATCCAGGTTTTCGAATCGTTCAGCCCGCAGGGCGGGGCCTGCGTTTGGGAGTTGTATTGATGCGGATGCGGAATTCTTCGGCACAGGTCGCAGGACTGCGGATGACTGAGGCTTTGCGGACACATGCACATGGCTTCGCGCATGATGCGTTTCCAAAGCCAAATAATTCAGATAAACTATTTTGTGGTTGCAGTTATGCGGCCTTAACCTCGCACGCCCGACGCATAGGGATCGATTCCCGTTCGTCGTTTCTTTACGATTATACGAGAGACAGGAGAAATATATGTCGAAGACCATCAAGAGCATTCTCGCAATCGGCCTCGTCGCCATTGTTGCAGCTTGCGCACAGCCTGCCGAAGAAGAGTTTGTTGTGGTCGAGCCGGTTCAGCCCGAGCCCGTTACCAGCAAATACTGATACGCTTTCTGAACGGAGTTCGGAGCGGGCGAAGTTGCCTGCTCCGAACAACCTGCTGCGGTTCCCCTGTGATCCGGCAGGCAAGCCATGCTGAAGCATCGCGGATTTCCCGGGCGTCTGCCGGGAACGGATTTTCAATTCACAATTCGACGGGCCAATCCCAAGGGGGCAACCCCCCTCATCGCGCGTGAGCGTTATGCAGACCGCCGCGCGCCAGACCGACGTGCGGATGCAGCATTTGTGCGCGCGATATGGGACTGTTTTGGCGATGCTCCGTTTGAGCGTGGCAATCTCGATGGTGGGCGTCTGAGTTGGTTGCTTGGCCGTGAGGTGAAACCGGCAGAAGAGCCATTTGACCCCAGGAGTTATGCGGCGCTTCTTGTGCTTGATCTGGACGTGGCCCGCGTTTCCTTTCCCGAGGTTTTCGGAGAGGATGACAGGTGATGCCCGGTTTGATCGGCGCAAACGTGCCAAAAAGTCTTGCGAACGCGCAGCAATCTGCCGAGGCGGGAATGGCGCAGTCTTTCTGCTTGGAGCAAAGGGTTTGGTCTGACAGGATGCCTGCGGTAGCGGGGGCCCACTCCCCAGGGGCGTTGACAAAATGTCTGGTCCGTTATCCTTTCCCTCGCGGGCGGTGCTGTGCCGTTTTCGACAGCCCGCCCGCTTTTTTTGCGATGGCGTCTCTCGCAAATGAGCGACGGGTCGCCGATTCTAGAGGCCATGGGGCGGAATATTTTGACCTTGGGGTGCGTTTGGCATTCAGTCCCGCCACTCGATCAGGGCAGATAACAGGAGAAGGCCAATCATGCAGAACCATAGACGTTCTTTATCCGCGGCGATCGCCGGGAGTACGCTGCTGGCGCTTGTCGCCTGCGGCGACACGGTGCCCGAACAGGCGTTGCTTGGCGGTGGTGCGGGCGCCATTGCGGGCGCTGTTGTGGGCGGCAGTGTCCTTACCGGCGCGGCCGTCGGGGCTGCGGGCAACGTTGTCGCTTGTCAGACCAAACTGGCAAACTGCAACTGACGTCTGCCGCTCTTGCGCGCGGTCCGGGGACAATCGCAAAACCAGATCGGCAAACCATCGGTGCGGGACCGCACCGGTGGTTTTTTCATGTTCAGGGCCCTGATGACCGCGCAGGACTCCGGCTCGGGAAACGGCAAGAAGAAGGAACAGAAGGTATGTTCAACAAAATTCTCATCGCCAACCGCGGCGAGATCGCCTGTCGGGTGATCAAGACCGCGCGCAAGATGGGCATCGCAACAGTGGCGATCTATTCGGATGCGGATCGCCATGCGCTGCATGTGGCGATGGCCGATCAGGCGGTGCATATCGGCCCTGCGCCCGCTAACGAAAGCTATATCGTCATCGACAAGGTGATGTCGGCGGTCAAGGCGACCGGGGCCGAAGCGGTGCATCCGGGCTATGGATTCCTGAGCGAGAACCCCAGGTTTGCGCAGGCTCTGGAGGCCGCAGGTGTGGCCTTTGTCGGTCCGCCGGTCCGGGCGATCGAGGCGATGGGAGACAAGATCACCTCGAAGAAGATCGCAGCCGAGGCCGGGGTCAGCACCGTGCCCGGCTATATGGGTCTGATCGCCGATGCCGAGGAGGCGGTGACGATCTCGAACCAGATCGGCTATCCGGTGATGATCAAGGCCTCTGCCGGGGGCGGTGGCAAGGGGATGCGCATCGCCTGGAATGATGCGGAGGCGCGCGAGGGCTTTCAGTCCTCGAAGAACGAGGCGGCGAGTTCCTTTGGCGATGACCGGATCTTCATCGAGAAATTTGTCACGCAACCACGCCATATCGAGATTCAGGTGCTCTGCGACAGCCATGGCAACGGTATCTATCTGGGCGAGCGCGAATGCAGCATTCAGCGCCGGAATCAGAAGGTGATCGAGGAGGCGCCGAGCCCGTTTCTGGATGAGGCGACGCGCAAGGCGATGGGCGAGCAGGCGGTGGCTCTGGCGCAGGCGGTTGGCTATGCCAGCGCCGGCACGGTGGAATTCATCGTCGATGGCGCGCGGAATTTCTATTTCCTCGAGATGAACACGCGGTTGCAGGTCGAGCATCCGGTGACGGAACTGATCACCGGGGTTGATCTGGTGGAGCAGATGATCCGGGTGGCTGCGGGCGAAAGGCTGAGCCTTTCACAGGGCGATGTGAAACTGACCGGCTGGGCGATCGAGAGCCGTCTCTATGCCGAGGATCCCTATCGCGGGTTCCTGCCCTCGACGGGGCGTCTGACCCGCTATCGCCCGCCCGCGGAGGTGGCGCGTGACGGCATTGTGGTGCGCAATGACACCGGCGTCTTTGAGGGCGGCGAGATCAGCATGTATTACGATCCGATGATCGCCAAGCTCTGCACCTGGGCGGCGACCCGCGCCGAGGCGGTCGATGCGATGCGGGTGGCGCTTGACAGTTTCGAGGTCGAGGGGATTGGGCATAACCTGCCGTTTCTGAGCGCCGTGATGGATCATTCGCGGTTCGTCAGCGGTGAGATCACCACGGCCTTCATCGCCGAGGAATATCCCGAAGGATTCATGGGCGTCACGCTGCCCGAGGACGCGCTGCGCGCGATTGCGGCGAGTGCGGCGGCGATGCACCGGGTGGCCGAAATCCGGCGCACGCGGGTGTCCGGGCGGATGGACAATCACGAGCGCTATGTGGGTGAGGACTGGGTGGTCAGCCTTCAGGGCCGGAGCTTTGGCGTGGTGGTGGTGGCGGATCGCGAGGGGGCGACGGTGCGGTTCGAGGATGGCGCGTGCCTGCGGGTCGCGAGCGACTGGACGCCGGGGGATCAACTGGCGCGGCTCGATGTGGATGGCCGCCCGCTGGTGCTCAAGGTCGGCAAGATCAGCGGCGGGTTCCGCATCCGCACGCGGGGCGCCGATCTCAAGGTCCATGTGCGCACGCCCCGTCAGGCGGAACTGGCGGCGTTAATGCCCGAGAAACTGCCGCCTGATACATCGAAGATGCTGCTCTGTCCGATGCCTGGGCTGATCGTGAAGGTGAATGTGGCGGCGGGCGACGAGGTGCAGGAGGGGCAGGCGCTCTGCACGGTGGAGGCGATGAAGATGGAGAACATCTTGCGCGCCGAGCGCAAATGCGTCGTGGCCTGCGTGAATGCCGGGCCGGGTGACAGCTTGGCGGTGGATGATGTGATCATGGAGTTCGAGTGAGGGGATGATCTGGAGTGCCCGTCACCTGCCGCCGCTCGGATCCCTGCTGGCGCTGATCGCGCTGGTGGCGGGCTGTGCGCGCGATGCGGAGGCGGCGCAGCGGGCGCGGCTCATGGCCTGGTTCGCGGTGGGTGAAACGGTGGAGTTTGCGGCCCGCAGCGACTGTGCGGCGGGGCTTTACCGGCTGGTCAACGGCCGCATCAAGGCGGCGATGCCGGTGGTGGACGATCTGGGCGGGATGCGCCGGACGCTGGCTGAGAGCGGGCAGGGGGCGTTGATCCGCGCCGGGCAATCTCCCGATCAGATGATGGTGGACATGGCCAATTCCGAGCGGCCCATCGGCATGGCGATGCGGCGTGCCGGGCTCGAGGCGCGGCCCTGCATGGGGGAGGCGACACAGGGCGCGTTCCGGCAACTGTTGGAGACACCGGATGCGGCTCTCGCCTGGGATGCACGACAGGGCGCCCTTATCCTGATGGATCCGCAAAGCGGACTGCTGATGATTGCGATGGGGTCGCTGTGACGGTCGCCGGTTCTCAGCTTCCACCTGGGCGACGGTCGCGCAATTCCTGCTGGCGCACCGGCAACTTGTCGATGGTTCGGGTAATCTCGCGCACCTGCCAGGGCACCGGCTTGCGCAGGTATATCACGCCGTCCTTGCCAACCAGCACAAGGGTAAATCCGCGCGGACGCAGTTTGCGCCGCAGATCTCTCTGCTGTCCGGGATCGGTATCGGTAATCACCACAACGTCGCGTTCCTCGAGAACGCTCAAGCGCTCGGTGATATACCCCATCTGTTCGATGAATCGCGGATCATTCGGCGAGTCGGCAAAGATCAGAACAGGTCTCTTCGACCACAGAAAATCGTCCAGATCGACCACTTCATCGCTCAGGATGATCGGGTCGTCCGCGCCTTCCACAGCCGCTTGGGCCATGGACATGGTTGCAATAAAAGAGGTAAAAACAAGAGATAAGACGTGTTTCATGGGCGCTCCTACTGTGCCAGATATAGGCGGGACAGGGAACATTGCGAAGGGCCAATGCGGAAGTCTGAGGAAAAATCGGGGATTAAGGCCAAACACACGAATTTCGGGCAGACTGGGCTGCATGGGTTCATTCCGCCGACCTGTTGCGGCGGTCCGGCAAGAGGCAGTGCCTGCTATGGAAATCATCCTGCATCTAGGGGCGCACCGCACCGCCTCGACCAGTTTTCAGCGCTACATGCAGATCAATGCAGGTGCACTCACCGCGCGGGGGATCGGCTATTGGGGGCCGGATGTTACCCGCGACGGGCTGCTCAGCGGGGTCATTCCCGTCAATCGGTGGCGCACTGCGACAACCCAACTGAACCGGGCGCGGGGGCGCATCGCGCTGCGTGTGCACGGCGCGAAGGCGGAGGGCCTCAATCGGCTGATTGTCAGTGATGAGAACATGATTGGCTCGCCACGTGGCAATCTGCGCGACGGAAGGCTTTATGCCGCGATCGGTGAACGGATGGCGCGGTTTGCGTATGCCTTTGAGGATGGCATAGGGCGTGTCTTTCTGTCCGTGCGGTCGCAGGATACGTTCTGGGCCTCTGCCTTGGCTTACAGTGTGGCGCGCGGACACCGCATCCCACGGCCCGAGGATCTCGACCGTTTGGTGACGGTGAACCGGAACTGGCGTGAGGTGCTCACCGATCTTGCCTGTGCCCTGCCCGGGGTCGAAATTCTGGTGATGCCCCATGAGATCTTTGCCGGATTGCCAGAGGAAAGGCTGCGCCTGATGACAGGGCTCAAGTCCCCGCCAACCAAGGCAGCGCGCGACTGGCTGAACCGCAGCCCCGATCTGGATACCCTGCACCGAGCCGTGACCGCGCGCGGCGGTGACGGCACCCGACTTCCGGAGGGCCAAGGACGCTGGCAACCCTTTGACTGCTACCAGAGACAGGCCCTGCAAGAGGCCTATGCAGACGATCTTTCCTGGCTCCGGGCCGGGGCGGACGGTCTGGCGCGATTGACAGAGGAAACCGGACCGGTGATGGCGGAGGGACATCCACCCATCGGCGAGACGACAAGAGGACATCGAAATGGCATCGAAGAAAGACGACTGGCGTAAACTGGCCGAGCAGGAAATGCGCGGTCGTCCCGTTGACGACCTGACCTGGCACACGCTGGAGGGCATCGCGGTCGCGCCGCTCTATGCGGCAGAGGATGCGGCGGATCTGCCGCATCTGGGCTCGCTACCGGGCTTTGCGCCCTTCACCCGGGGCGTGAAGGCGACGATGTATGCCGGCCGACCCTGGACGATCCGGCAATATGCCGGGTTCTCGACGGCGGAGGAGTCGAACGCCTTCTACCGGCGCAACCTCGCCGCCGGGCAGCAGGGGGTCTCGGTGGCCTTCGATCTGGCGACGCATCGCGGCTATGACAGCGATCACCCGCGTGTCGAGGGCGATGTCGGCAAGGCGGGGGTGGCCATCGACAGCGTCGAGGACATGAAGATCCTGTTTGAGGGTATCCCGCTCGACAAGGTATCCGTGTCGATGACGATGAATGGCGCGGTGATCCCGGTTCTGGCCTCTTTCATTGTTGCGGGCGAGGAGCAGGGGCATGACAAGAGCCTGCTGTCGGGCACCATTCAGAACGATATTCTAAAAGAGTTCATGGTGCGCAACACCTATATCTACCCGCCCAAGCCCTCGATGCGGATCGTGTCGGACATCATCGCCTATACCGCAGAGCATATGCCGAAATTCAACTCGATCTCGATCTCCGGCTATCACATGCAGGAGGCGGGCGCCAATCTCGTGCAGGAACTGGCCTATACGCTGGCGGATGGTCGCGAATATGTGCGCGCGGCGATCGCTGCGGGGATGGATGTCGATAGATTCGCGCCGCGCCTGTCGTTCTTTTTTGCCATTGGCATGAATTTCTTCATGGAGGCCGCCAAGCTGCGCGCGGCGCGCTTCTTGTGGCATCGGATCATGACCGAGTTTGGCGCAAAGCACGAGACTTCCAAGATGCTGCGTACCCATTGCCAGACCAGTGGCGTGAGTTTGCAGGAGCAAGATCCCTATAACAACGTGATCCGCACCGCCTATGAGGCGATGAGTGCGGTTCTGGGCGGCACGCAGTCCTTGCACACCAATGCGCTTGACGAGGCGATTGCCCTGCCCACGGATTTTTCCGCCCGCATCGCGCGCAACACGCAGTTGATCTTGCAAGAGGAAACCGGGGTGACGAAGGTGATCGATCCTCTCGCCGGGTCCTATTACGTCGAGAAGCTGACCCATGATCTGGCTGACGCGGCCTGGGCTTTGATCGAGGAGGTCGAGGCTATGGGCGGCATGACCAAGGCGGTGGAAAGCGGCTTGCCAAAGCTGCGGATCGAAGAGACAGCCGCCAAGCGGCAGGCCATGATCGACCGGGGTGACGAGGTGATCGTCGGCGTCAACAAGTATCGCAAGGACAAGGAAGACCCGATCGACATTCTCGACATCGACAATGACAAGGTGCGTGCGGCGCAGATCGGGCGGCTGGAACGGATCCGCGAGACGCGTGACGCGGCGGCCTGTGCGGCGACACTCGAGGAACTGACCCGCCGTGCGCGCGAGGGGGGCAATCTGCTTGACGCAGCGGTCGAGGCCGCACGCGCGAGGGCGACGGTGGGAGAAATCAGCATGGCACTGGAAAAGGAATTCGGACGGCACCGGGCCGAGGTCAAGACGCTGGCCGGAGTCTATGGCGCGGCCTATGAGGGCGATGCGGCCTTTGCCGCCATTCAGAAATCGGTGGAGGAGTTTGCGGAGCGCGAGGGGCGTCGTCCGCGTATGCTGGTGGTCAAGATGGGACAGGATGGGCATGATCGCGGGGCCAAGGTGATCGCGACAGCCTTTGCGGATATCGGTTTTGACGTCGATGTGGGGCCGCTGTTCCAGACCCCCGAGGAGGCGGCGCAGGATGCAATCGACAATGATGTGCATGTGGTTGGCATCAGTTCTCAGGCGGCCGGGCACAAGACGCTGGCTCCGAAACTGATCGCGGCCCTGCGGGCGCGCGATGCGGGCGATATTCTGGTGATCTGCGGCGGGGTCATTCCGCAGCAGGATTACGCGTTTCTGCACAAGGCAGGGGTCAAGGCGATCTTCGGTCCCGGCACCAACATTCCAGAGGCGGCCAAGAATATCCTGCGGCTGATCGTCGAGGCGCGTGGGTGAGGGCGGGGGGCGCTGCCCCCCGGACCCCCGGGAGTATTTGACTGAACGATGAAGGGGGAGCGATGCGGCTTGATCATCTGGCGGTGGCGGCGGAGAGCCTCGAGGCGGGACGGGCTTGGGTCGAGGACCGGCTCGGGCTGAGGCTGGAGGCGGGGGGGCGGCATGACCATTTCGGCACGCATAACCTGCTTCTGGGTCTGGATCAGGGCCTTTATCTGGAGGTCATCGCGATTGATCCCGATGCTCCGGCCCCAGCACATCCACGTTGGTTCGATCTCGACCGCTTCAGCGGGCGGCCCTGCCTGCAGGCCTGGATCTGTGCGGTTGATGATCTTGAGGCTGCGGTGGCAGACGATCCGCGCGCCGGCGTGCCCGTGACCTTGGCGCGGGGCGATTTGCGCTGGCGCATGGCGGTCCCCAGGGATGGTGTCCTGCCGTGGGACAACCGCTTTCCGGCGCTGATCGAATGGCGGGGGGCGGCACATCCGGCGCAACGTCTGTCGCCGTCCGGTGCGCGGCTGGAGCGGCTGGTGGTCGTCCACCCCGAGGCGATGGACTTGCAGGCTTCGCTGGCGCAGGCTTTGCGGGATCCGCGCGTGGAATTCGAGGCGGGCGCGTCGATGCTCAGGGCCGAAATTGCAACGCCGCATGGGCTAAGGGTGCTGCAATGATCATCCGGCAGGCCGTGCCAGGTGACTGTCCGGCGCTCCTCGCGATCTGGAACCCGCTCATTCGCGACACATCCGTGACTTTTACCACGGTGGAAAAGACACCAGAGGGCTTGGCGGCGGACATCGCCGCGCGCGGCCCGGCCTTTCTGGTGGCAGAGGAGGCTGGTGCGGTATTGGGCTTTGCCAGCTATGGAACGTTCCGCGCCGGGCCGGGTTATGCGTGGACGGTCGAGCATACGGTCATTCTGGACGCGGCTGCTCGGGGCCGAGGCACGGGACGGGCGCTGATGACACGGCTGGAGGACACCGCGCGTAAAGGCGGGCTTCATGTTCTGGTGGCAGGGGTGAGCGGCGAGAATCCCGGGGCGATCGCCTTTCACACCGCGATCGGGTTCGAGCAGGTTGGGCGGATGCCCGAAGTGGGCCGAAAGTTTGGGAGATGGATGGATCTGGTGCTTTTGCAAAAGCGGCTCTAGCGGTTTGCGCTGACAGCGCCCGTGAATGGCGCTAGGGTTCTGTCCATGTCGATCTGGACCCGCATCTCCGAAGCGCTCAGGGCGCTGACCGGTGGCGAGAGCCTTGCCACGGTGTTTGACCGTCTGCGCAGCCCGCCAGAGCGCAGCGTGGCCTTTACAATTGCGGTGATTGCCTTGTCGGCCAAAATGGCCAAGGCGGACGGCTTGGTCACGCGCGACGAGGTGACTGCGTTTCGTGAGGTGTTTCAGATTGCACCCGAGGATGAGACCGGGGCGGCGCGCGTGTTCGATCTGGCCCGGCAGGATGTGGCTGGGTTCGAGGACTACGCGACGCGGATCGCTCGAATGTTCGCGGATCAGAAGGGGACGCTGTGTGATCTGATCGAGGGTCTGTTTCACATCGCGCTGGCCGATGGGGTATACCACCCGAATGAAGATGTCTTTCTGGCAAGGGTGGCGGAGATCTTCGGCATTCGCGAGGCTGCCTTTCGCACGCTCAAGGCGCGCTTCGTCAAGGGGGCTGTGCCGGATCCCTGGTCTGTCCTTGGGGTGACGTCGGATATGCCATTGGCCGAAATCCGCAAGGTCTGGCGACAGATGGTGCGCGATTGCCATCCCGACCGGATGCAGGCGCGCGGTGTGCCGCAAGAGGCGGTGAAGCTGGCCGAGAAGCGACTGGTGGACATAAATCGCGCCTGGGAAGAAATCAACGAGGTCCATACGCATGCGGATCGCCACCTATAACGTCGAATGGTTCGATGCGCTGTTTGACGATGCGGGGCAGATGTATGACGATGCGGAGTGGTCGGCACGCTACAAGGTGACACGCAGCGACCAGCTGGCGGCGCTCGGAATTGTCTTTACGGCGCTCGATGCCGACGCGGTGATGGTGATCGAGGCCCCGGATGATAATGGTCGGCGCTCGACGGTGAAAGCTCTCGAGCGTTTTGCCGCCGTGATGGGATTGCGGGCGCGGCGTGTGCTGATCGGCTTTGGCAATGACACGCAACAGGAAATCGCTCTGATGTACGATCCGGATGCGGTGAGCGCTGTGCATGATCCGCAGGGAGAGCTCACCGCTCTGGCCGGGCAGGTCCCGCGGTTTGACGGGGTGTTCCGGATTGATCTGGACATTGACGCTCACGCCGATCAGGTGCGCTTTTCCAAGCCTCCGCTCGAGGTGGCGCTGAGAACTTCGGGCGGTCAGGATCTGCGCCTGATCGGAGCGCATCTGAAATCGAAGGCCCCGCGCGGAGCTGCCAACCGCGATGAGGCGATGCGTCTGGGAATTGCCAACCGCCGCAAGCAGCTGGCGCAGGCGATCTGGCTGCGGCGGCGGGTCGAGACCCATCTCGCGGCGGGTGAAGCGCTGATCTTGCTGGGCGATTTGAACGATGGGCCGGGGCTGGATGAATACGAGCATCTTTTCGGCCGCTCATCGCTTGAAATACTCATCGGCGAAGGCGAAAGCAGAGCCCTGACGCTCTATGATCCGCACGCCCATGCCGCGCTGACGCATCGGGTCGGTGCGCTGCACAGCACGTCGCGGTTCTATCTCAGCGACCAGAACCGCTATTTGCAGGCGCTGCTGGATTACATCCTGATCTCACAGGATCTTATGGCGCGGCGACCGGCCTGGCGAATCTGGCATCCGTTTGACGATCCGGTGTGCTGGAACAACCTCGACTTGCGCGCCGCGCTGCTGAATGCGTCAGATCATTTTCCGGTGACACTTGATATCGAGTTGTGATCTTAAAATTGTCGCGTGGAGCCGCTATATTGATGGCATGACCAAGCGAGCCCTGATCCTGACCGCAGTTCTTCTCTCCGCCCTCCATGCGGCGCCTGCCGCGCCACAGGACGCGCCCGAGGCAGAGGGCCGATCTCTGATCGAGGAGGGCGCGCGGCTGCTTTTCGAGGGGCTGCGCCGCGAAATGGGGCCGGCGCTTGAGGGGTTGCGGGAACGTGCCGAGGACATGGAGCCGGCCTTGCGGGATTTTGCCGCCCAGATGGGGCCGGCGCTGCGCGATCTGATGGACAAGATCGGCGATCTGCGCGCCTATCATCCGCCCGAGGTGCTGCCCAACGGGGATATCATCCTGCGTCGCAAGACCCCGCAAGAACTGGAGGCGGAGCCGCTGCCCGACGGCGAGATCGAGATCTAGACGGGCGGCGGGCGGGTCCGCTTGCGGCACCGCGGGATTGCAATCCGGATCCGCGTGGCGTTAAGTCTGGTCCCGGCCGCTGATGGAGACCGGACGCGGACCGTCTCACCCAGACCCGAGGAGCAGAAAGAATGGCGCGCACGATCATCTTCGAAGAGCCGGGCGGTCCTGAAGTGCTGAAGCTTGTCGATCTCGACGTGGGCGAACCGGGGCAGGGCGAGATTCGCATCCGGCACAAGGCCTGCGGGCTCAACTTCATTGATGTCTATCAGCGCACGGGTCTTTATCCGATGGCCCTGCCACATGCCCTGGGCATGGAGGCGGCGGGGATCGTCGAGGCGGTGGGCGAGGGTGTGACGCATCTCGCGCCCGGCGATCGCGCCGCGTATGCCGCGAATCCGCCGGGGGCCTATGCGGAGGCGCGGGTGATGCCCGCAGCACAGGTGTGCCCGCTGCCGGAGGGCATTTCGTTCGAGGATGCCGCCTCGATCATGTTGCAGGGGATGACGGTCGAGTATCTCTTTCACCGGGTCTGGCCGCTGGAGGCGGGGCAGACCGTGCTGTTTCACGCCGCCGCCGGCGGTGTGGGCCTGCTCGCCTGTGAATGGGCGCGTTCAGAGGGCATTCGGCTGATCGGCACGGCGGGGACGGATGAGAAGTGCCGTCTTGCGCGCGAGAACGGGGCATCGGACTGCATCAACTACCGCGAGCGCGACTTCGTGCCCGAGGTCAGGGCGCTGACGGAGGGCAAGGGGGTTGATGTGGTGATGGACGGCGTGGGCAAGGATACGTTCATGGCCTCGCTCGATTGCCTCAAGCCGCTCGGGATGATGATGTCCTTTGGCAATGCGTCCGGTCCGGTCGAACCGGTCAGCCTGCTCACGCTCGCCGCCAAGGGATCGCTCAAGCTGACGCGGACGACGCTGTTCACGTTCCTCGCGGATCATGCGCGCTGTCAGGAGATGGCGCGGCACCTTTTTGACAAGGTCAAGAGCGGCGCGGTCAAGGTCAATATCGGGCAGAGATTCCCGCTGGAACGGGTTGCCGATGCGCATCGCGCGCTGGAGGGGCGGCAGACGACAGGATCGACGATCCTCACACTGTGAGGTTCCGGCCAGACGCTGACCGCCGCTTGCATGCCTCCCCGGGCGCGCCGATCCTTGCCGATGCGCCCCGCTGCGAGTGCGACTTATGCCGACATCGGCATACTGATCCGACCTGTTACGTGGCGCGCACCCTCACGGGGCCGTTCGATCTGCCAAGAGGTTGCTCCTACACGATCGTCGCGCCTGATCCGAATGACGCGCAGGAAGAATTCTGCCAGATGCTGAGCACGCTGAGCGCCGAACAGAATTACACCGGCATCGAGGTTGACAATATCTTTTCCGAAAGTCTGACGATCTCATGCGCCGCCCCGTCCTGAGCCTTGGCGCACTGGCCCTTGTCGGGCTGGCGATCTGGCTCCGGCGGCATCCTCATGAGCACGATTGGTCCTGCGCAACCTGCGGTCATTGCCACGCACCGACGTTTGCCGAGGCCGAGGCCGTCACCGGCTGGCGCGACACCGCCGCCCTGATTGGCGCGGTGGCAATCCGGCCCTGCACCGGGGCACTGTTCCTTCTGATCCTCACCTGGCGGATGGGGCTGGACGTGGCGGGTCTCCTCGGGGTTCTCGCCATGGGGCTGGGGACGGCAAGCGTGACACTGGCGGTGGCGCTGACCTCTGTGACCCTGCGCGAGGGGGCGCTGGCGCGGCTTTCCGCGGCACAGGGCAATGGCGTGGCGCGCGCCCTGCCGCTCTTGGAGATCGGCGCAGGTGTGATCCTCGCGGCACTGTCGTTGCAGCTCTTGGGACGCGCGCTTTGACATCCCTTGCGCGGGTGGGCGGGCGAGGTTATCGGCTCTGCCATGCAACATCGCCAGTCATATCGCCAGCATCTGCGCGCGGTGTTGGGCCTCGGCCTGCCGCTGATCGGCAGCCATATGGCGCAATTTGCCATCCATCTCACCGATGCGTTGATGCTGGGCTGGTATTCGGTCGAGGCGCTGGCGGCCGAAGTGCTGGGCGGAACGCTCTACTTCGTTCTCTTCATCATGGGTTCGGGATTTGCCTGGGCCGTGATGCCGATGGTGGCGGCGGCGGAGGCCTCGGGCGCGCGCACCCAGGTGCGGCGGGTCACGCGCATGGGGCTCTGGGCCTCGATGATGTTCGGGGTTGCTAGCCTGCCCGTCATGATCTGGTCGGCCGCAGTCTTTGACCTTCTGGGACAGGAGAAGGGCACGGCGCTGCTGGCGGCGGATTACCTGCGCATCGCCGGCTGGGGCATTCTGCCGGCGCTGATGGTAATGGTGCTGAAATCCTATCTTGCCGCGCTGGAACGCACCAGGGTGGTGCTCTGGATCACGCTGGCGGCGGTCGGGCTGAATGTGATCGTCAACTATCTGCTGATCTTCGGGCACTTTGGTTCTCCGGAGCTGGGCGTGCGGGGGGCGGCGATGGCCTCGCTCGCGGTCAACCTCGCCTCCATTCTGGCGCTTGCCGCCTATGTGCATCGCTCCTCGCCCGAGCACGCATTGTTCACGCGATTCTGGCGACCGGACGGGGAGGCGCTTGCCCGCGTCTTTCGTCTTGGCTGGCCGATCGGGTTGACCAGTCTGGCCGAGGTTGGCCTCTTTGCCGCCTCTTCGGTGATGATGGGCTGGCTGGGCACCGTGCCGCTGGCCGCGCATGGCATCGCGTTGCAGATCACCTCTCTGGTGTTCATGGTGCATCTGGGTCTGTCCAACGTGGCCACGGTGCGCGCCGGGCAGGCCTATGGGCGCGGCGATGGCGCGGCGTTGCGCGCGGGCGCTTGGGTGGTGCTGGCGCTGTCGGCGCTGACGGCGCTCATTACGATGGCGGCGTTCCTGATCTGGCCCGATCCGATGATCGGCGTCTTTCTGGCCCCCGACGATCCGGCGCGCGCCCTGGTCATCGCCACGGGTCAGCAGTTGCTGGCGGCAGCGGCGCTCTTTCAACTGGTTGATGCGGCACAGGTGCAGGCACTGGGTCTCCTGCGCGGGGTGCAGGACACGCGGGCCCCGATGGTCATTGCCGCGCTCAGTTACTGGGCGGTGGGCGTGCCGGTGAGCTATCTGCTCGGCTTTACCCTGGGCTATGGCGGCCCCGGCATCTGGCTCGGGCTTGCGGTCGGGCTGGCGCTGGCAGGCGTGTTCATGCTGGCGCGGTTCTGGGGATGGTCCGCGCGCGGTGTCAGCTTTCAACCCAGATCGTGACGGGGCCGTCATTGGTCAGGCTCACCTGCATCTCGGCACCAAAGCGACCCGTCTGGGTGGCAATGCCCTGCGCCGCGATCTGCCGGACGAAATGATCGAAGAGGCGGCGGCCCTCTTCGGGCGGGGCGGCGCTGGAAAAGCCCGGTCGGTTGCCGCGCGTGGTATCGGCAGCCAGGGTGAACTGGCTGATCACCAGCGCGCTGCCGCCGATGTCGAGGATCGAGCGGTTCATTCGGCCCGCCTCGTCGCGAAAGATCCGCAGTCGCGCGATCTTGCCCGCGAGGCGGTCGGCCTCGGCCTCGGTATCGCCCTGCATCGCACAGGCGAGGATCAGCAATCCCCCATCGCAAGAGCCGACGGTCTGACCGTCAATGGTGACGGAGGCGTGAGAGACACGTTGAAGAAGGGCGCGCATGGTCAGGTCTCGACTGAATTTGATGCGGGTCAAGGACCGCCCCTCCTTGTTAGGATAGAGTGCCCTCATCTTCAACGCTAAGGAGGATGCAAGATGGTTGAAAAGTCATATGCCACAGGGTTCTGGCCGCAACTCTACGAGCCGTTCAGAACATTCGGCACGCGGATGGCGGAATGGATGGCTCCTGCCTCGGACGCCTCTGCCGACGATGCCACCTACCGGATCACTATGGAACTGCCGGGAGTCGAGGAAAAGGATATCGATCTGGCCGTGCATGACGGCGTGGTGACGGTCAAGGGCGAGAAATCGGCCACACGCGAGGAAAAGGGCGAGACCTGGTTTTTCAGCGAGCGCCAGTATGGATCGTTCAGCCGGTCGTTTCGCCTGCCCGCCGATGCGGATGGCGACAAGATCGAGGCGCATCTCAAGGACGGGGTGCTGAGCGTGACGATTCCCAAGCACGACAAGAGCACGCCAACGGGCCGCAAGGTGGATATCAAACTCGGCTAGTCTCAGGCTGGCCGCCCGGACGGCATGGGCAATGGTCCCCGGTTTCGGGCGGCGATCAGCCGCGTGGGTCGTAGATCTCCGAGAGCTTGGCGCGACTGGTGCGAAAGCTGTTGGCCGGGTGATCCTCATCAGCCAGGCCAAAGGATATGGCACAGAGAATGAGCCGGCTTTCGGGCAGGTTGAAATGTGACCGGATCATCGGTGCGTAGGCCGCGACAGAGGCCTGCGCGATGGTCCCGACCCCAAGCGCCGTAGCGGCAAGGGTGAAAGCGGTGACGAAGCCGCCGGTGTCCATCGCGCCGTAGGGGCCAAGTTCGGCTTCGGAATGGACGATTGCCACATGCGGTGCGCCAAAGAGTCGATAGTTTTCAAGTGACTGCCGTGCGCGTCCCGCCCGGTCCGAGCGCGGGATGCCCACGGCCTCGTAGAGTTGCAGGCCGCAATCGAGGCGGCGGGTGCCATGCGCGCCGGGATAGCTCTGCGGCCAGGGCAGGTCGGGTTTCGGGGTGTCATTCTGCACGGCATGTCTCAGGGTCTCGCGAAAACGGTCGGTTTCCGTGCCGTGCGTCACCGTCACTTGCCAAGGTTGCGCGTTGCACCACGAAGGGGCGCGTGCAGCGGCCTCAATAATCTGGCGAATCGTGGTCTCGGGCACCGGATCGGGTTGAAACGCCCGGCAGGAATGGCGGGTGCCAAGCAGGTCTTGCAGGATCGCGAAGTGGTCTGTCATGCGGTCATGTCCTTGGCGTGTGGGCAGGTTCCTTCGCCGACCAGCATAGAGGCTGTTTTTGGCATGTGCCATGTCTCGTGAACCCGATCGGTCAGAAGCCGCCTTGTTCGAGCGCGATGAGATATCCGATGATCCCGGCAAGCAGGGCCCCAAATGCCACGGCAAGCGCGATCTTCCACATCGACCAGGGGCGTTCGCCCTGCACGCGCCCGTTGCGGCCATTGACCACGAAACGATAGGTCTGGCCACGGTATTTATAGGCCGCGAGCCAGACCGGCAGCAGGATATGCTTGAAGGTGACCGCGCGCACCTCTGTCTGGATGTCATGGATTTGCTGTCGGTCGCCACCGATGTCAAAGCGCACGTCGCGGGCGATCACGGCATCCATATGCGCGCGCGCCTCGACGAATCCGGCCTCGAGATCGACCGAATAGCCCTCGGCGCGAAAGCCCGCGAGATATTCCGGCGCATAGGGGATCAGCGCCGCCAGATCCCAGGGCTCGAGCCCGTCGGTGAACCGCTTCGGCAGCGCGGTGGAGGCTAGCACCAGCACATCGTCGAAAAACCGCGCGACCCGGCCCGAGACCGCCTGCCAGCGGATCCGTGGCACCTTCACCTGCTGGCGCTTGCCGTTCTGGACCACCGTCTGGGTCTCGTAATAGACGGTGCCCCGTTCGCCCTGATAGGCGGATTTCGTATTGGCGTCAAAGGTCCAGTAGGGCACGTAAATGCCCTGCATCCGCCGCCCCTTTCGGGCATAGTCCTGCAATCCTGACGGGGCAAACCAGAGGCGGCCGAGCCAATCGGTCATCGCCTTTCGCGCGGTCGCCTCATCGAGCGCGAAGGGCAGGAGCGCGCGCGGCTTGATCTGGCGATGACGGCCGGTATCGATGACCATCGGCGAGGCACAGAAGGGACACTCTGTGGCGTGGGTGTCGGGGCCGAGTTCGATCTGCGCGCCGCAACTTGTGCAGGTGGCGGAGCGGCTCTGCTCGATCTCCTGCGCGGGCAGTTGATCGCGCAGGGCGGCACGGAAATCGAGCTCGCGGATGCCGCCTTGCCAGGGATTGCCTTCCTCGAGGCTTTGGGTGTCGCCGCAATGATCGCAAACCAGACGGCTCTCGCCGGGATCGAAACGGTAATCCGCGCCGCAACTCTGGCAGGGAAAGCGATGCTGGCCCTCGGCGTCGATCGGTGCGGTGGAGGTTGTGTCGGGCATGGGCTGTCAGAGGATGTGATGCAGGGCGCGCGGCGTGATGCGGCGCAGGGCGCCATCGCCAAGGGCCGTGTGACGCCAGAGGTTGAAGGTAGCGTGGAGCAGGCCTGCCGCGAGCAGGGCAAGCAACAGACTGCGCGCCTCGGGACCGGGCAGGGGCCGGCCGAGCGCCTGTGCGCCAAGCGCCACGGCGCTCCAGGCCATGATCGCATAGAGCCCGCGGTGCAGCCAGGGATGGGCAAGGCGCAGCGCGCCGCTCAGTTTCGGCCCCGGCGCGTTCATCAGGCCGAATCCCAGGGCAAGCGCGCACATGACGAGGGCCGTCGCGCTGTAAAGAAGCGAGAGCCAGCGCGTCGCGCCCCCGTCTCCCAGCACGAACAGCAGGAGCGTGGCGGTTGTCCAGTGCAGGCTGATCGTCGCGCGGCGGCGCATCGGCTCATGCTCCCGGCGGCGGCGGCGGCAGGATGGTAAAGAGTTGCGCCAGCTCCGCCACATCCTCGGCGCGCTTCCAGCCATCCTGACCTGCGGTCCAGACATGGGTATCGCGGCTGATCTTGCCGTCGGACACCATGCGCCCCAGAGAGGCCTTGGAATAGGGGCCGTGCGTCTCGCCCCCTTCGGCGATGTGCCAGACATGTTCGATGGGGGGCGGGGGCGGGGTCTGTGTTGGCGCCGGGCGTGCGCCCCAGGGACCCTGTTCGGCCATCTGTCTTGCCATCGACATGCCCATGCCCATGCCCAGACCCGCGCCGATGCCGCCACCGCCCGAGGGGTTCTTGGCCGCCGCCGTCATTGCCTCGGCGGTTGAATATTGGGTAAAGCGGCCCAGATCTCCTGCGATGCCCATCGACGTGCGCTTGTCCAGGGCGGCTTCGACCTCGGGGGGAAGCGAGATGTTCTCGATGTAGAACTCTGGGATGGTAAGACCGTATTCAGCCACCACGGCGGTGATCTCGCCCGCCACGAGCTTGCCTAGATCGGTGGTGTTGGCCGCCATGTCCAGAACCGGGATGCCCGATCCGGCGATGATGCGCGAGAACGCCTGCACGATGATGTTGCGGATCTGGAAGCTGATCTCGTCCATGGTGAATTCGCCGTCCGTGCCGACGATCTCGGAGAGGAATTTCGCGGGATCGGAGACGCGGGTCGTATAGGTGCCGAAGGCGCGGATCCGGGTTGGACCGAACTCCGGGTCGCGCAAGATGATCGGGTTCTTGGTGCCCCATTTCAGATCTGTGAACCTGGTGGTCGCGACGAAATAGATCTCCGATTTGAAGGGCGAGCGAAAGCCGTGATCCCAGTGCTGGAGCGTGGTCAGAATGGGCATGTTGTTGGTCTCGAGCATGTAGAGACCGGGGGTAAAGACATCGGCTAGTTGTCCCTCGTGCACGAACACCGCCGCCTGCCCCTCGCGCACGGTGAGCTTGGCACCGTATTTGATCTCGTGGCCCTCGCGCTCGAAGCGCCAGACCATGGTGTCGCGGGTGTCGTCGGTCCAGTGGATGACGTCGATGAACTGGCCGGAGAGGAAATCGAAGATGGGCATCTGGAAAACTCCTGTGATCGGGATGTCAGACCGGCCCGCCTGCCCGCGCCGCGAGCAGGCGGCGCAGGATCGGACGGGCCTCGTCGGGGGTCATGCCGGGGCTGAGGGCGGGGTTATAGAGCAGGCGCAAGAGGATTTCGTCATGGCTGGTCAGGAGCGCGAACTCGTCATCATCGTTGAAGATCGAGGGCCGCGCCTCGGGGCTGTCATCGGCAAGGCCGAGGCCCTGGGCCAGTTCCTCATGCACGCAGGACTGGCGCAACAGCGGGGGGTGTTCGGCCCGGATGAGCGCAACGGCGCGGCGATAGGCGTGATCATTGCCTTCGCCCGAAAACGCCACCACAAGGCAATGGATCGAACGCGGCATGGTGCGGAAGATCGCAAGCGTATTCTCGCCAATATTGGGGACAATCTGGCGAATTCTGACAGGAATCGCGTCGCGGTCATCCTCTCCCATGAAGAGCACGTGGAAATTGGGGTTTGTGTCACTTAAGGTGATCGGATGGCGCGTGATCCGCGCCAGACGCGCGACATAATCAGCCACAGTGCGGCGATCGTCAGCACGCTGTGCCTCGGGCACGGAAGCCCCGAATTCGACGCTCAGGCGCACCGGTTCCTGCCATTTTCGCAACCTGCCCGCGCGGCCCGCAGACGGCCGAAACCCGCCCCCGGACGCATATTCGTCATAGAATACGATCTGCTCGAAATTGCGCAGGAGGTCCGTTTCGTCGTAGGGCGTGTCTGGCCCGCCGCCATCAGTCCGCAAGAGGCCACGGGCAAGAAGATCGGCCTCAAGCGTTGCATAATAGCCAGCGAGGGCTTGGCTGACCGCCGAGGGGGCGTTGGATGCGGGTTGATCAACATGCTGCGCCTCAAGGCCCGGACCGAGGGGTGCTTTAGCCATGTCACACGCGGCCAGCGCCGCAAGACCCAGCCCGAAAAGCCCCATCGTCAACCTGCCTGAGCGCATGGCGGCATCAGCCTCGCGGCACGGCCGTACCCGCGTTTTCGCCAACCCTATCGCGTCGCGCCTTGGCCGATGCCAGCGTGTCGCGCAATTCGGCCTCCATCTTCTTGAGCTCCTCCTCTGCTTTGGCGCGCTTGGCCTTGCCGTCGTCGGCAATCTGAAGGCTTTCCTGAATGGTGCCGATGAGATCGGCATTGGCCTGTTTCACCGCCTCGATGTCGAACACGCCGCGCTCCATTTCCTGACGGATCATCTTGTTGCTCTCGCGCAGGTTCTTGGCGTTGGCGGTCAACAGTTCGTTGGTGAGGTCATTGGCGTCACGCACCGCTGCCGCTGCCTCGGCAGAGCGCTGAATCGTCACCGCCTGGGCCAGTTGGGTTTCCCAGAGAGGCACCGTATTCACAAGGGTCGAGTTGATCTTGGTCACGAGGCTCTTGTCATTTTCCTGCACCAGCCGGATCGAAGGCAGCGACTGCATTGTCACCTGACGGGTGAGTTTGAGATCATGCACCCGGCGTTCGAGATCGTCGCGCGCGGCGCGGAGATCGCGCAATTCCTGTGCTTTCATCACCTGTGCGGCCTCGGGTGCGGCCTGCACGGCCGCCTCGGCGGCGGGAATGTCCGTGCTGTCCAGATCCTTCAGCTTGGCCTCGCCCGCGGCGATGTAGAGCGCCAACTCGTCGTAGAAGGCGAGCGTCTTTTCATACAGCATGTCGAGCGACTTTATGTCCTTCAGGAGCGTGTGCTCATGCACCAGAAGATCGTCGGTAATCTTGTCGATCTGGCCCTGCACCTGCTCGAACCGAGCGGTGAATTTGGCAAAGGGCGCGGCGCGGCCCAAAAGTTTCTCCCACCAGGACCGTTCGCGACGCACGTCGAGTTCGGAGACGGCAAAGCCCCGGATGGTGGTCACGATTCCGCGCAGGCTGTCGCCCGCAGGCCCGACATCCTTGTTGCGCACGCCTTGCAGCATGGCCTGCGAGATTTCCTGCAATTCAGCCTGTGCCGCGGACCCGAAGGACACGATGGACTGGGTGTCACCCATGTCGATTTCAGCCATGCGGCGGGTGATTTCCGCGCTTTGGGCCGTATCGGCCTGTTCAAGCGGCACGATGGCATTGGCCTCGGACGGTGCGGGCAGGATGGCCCGGCTGACGGCCTCGACTTCGGCAAGAACGGCTTCGGCCTTGTGGCGGGTGGTCTCTGACATGGAGTTGGTCCCTTTACGCTAAATCTCTGGTTTCAAGATGGACGCCCTCTCGCTCGAGCCGGTCGCGCAGCACCTCGATCTCGATATCGAGATCGGTTGTGCTGTCGGCCATGAGCGCGCGGGTCTTGGCGGTGAAATTCTGTTCGAGATCGGCGAGCAGCGCGAGGTATTTGTCGCGCGCCTGCGGATTGGGGGCGCGGGCATGAAGATCGGCAAACTTGATGGTCGCGTCGCGTGCGCCCATCAGATAGACGCCGAGATACTTGCGCGCCGCGGTAAGATCGCGCGGGTCATCTTCGACGGTGCGCAGCATGTCGCGCACGGTGCTCTGAAGCCGTTCAAGCCGAGCCTCTGCTTGACGGTCGCCGGCGCGCTTGATGGCATCTGTCATGGCCTTTAGATAGCCCTCAGCCTGATCCACGACGCGCGCCACCCGATCGCTCTGAAAGCTGTCGACGCCCTCCATCCCCTTGTCCTTGAGCGGGTCGAGGCCAAAGGCAAATCCGTGCAGCGCAGTCCCCAAGACTGCGTAAATCAGTGGCGCGGCGCTCACGCCACTGGTGGCAAGACCCGCGACCCCGAGGCCGAGGCCGGTGAGCAACGAGGCAAACATCTTGCGTGGGATGGCGGGACGGCGGGCGATCTTGCGGGCCTCATAGGCCTCTTGTGCCAGAATCCCCTCGCGGGTGAGCCACGCAGCAAGCAGGAGCGCACCGAGTGCCGTCAGGTTCAGGGCCAACTCGGTTGGACCGGATCCAAAGGCCCGCGCTGCCAGAGGCAAAGGCGCAAAAAACAGAAGGTTAACCCGTCCGCCAGCGCGGGTGCGCCGCGCGCCGCGAAAGCTGCCGCGCTCGCTAGGGGTTTGGGGTGGGCGACCTTCCTCGGGGCTGAACTTGCCGCCGTAGCGCTTTGACATCACACGCCCCCTGCGGCAGCGACAAAGAAAATCAGCGCCACCAACAGAAGAAACGAGAGTTTCTGGAGTCCGGTTTCGCTCATGCTGCCCCCGAGGCTTTCAAACTTCGCGGTTAACTTAGGTCATGCATGGCAGCCTTGCTAGGGGGAAGATTCAAGGCTTGGCCACATTCCCAACCCGTCGGGTGAGCCAGACCATCAGGATTTGGCGCGCGCGGCCATGACATCGCGACCAAGCACGAGGGTATAGGCCTCGAGCGCCGTCAGCGCGTCTTCGGCTGCTTCGGCATCGTGCCGCTCCAGGCCGTCCGCGATGCGGATATGCAGGCCCACGATGGCCTCGCGCGAGCGGGCGGTGAAGGTGATCATGTTCATCAGGGGTTGCATCGCCTCGACCGCGCCCGCGAGCTGGTAAGACAGCACCGGGTTGCCCGCACTGTCCACCAAGGCGCGATGATAGGCCACGTCAGAGGCGCAGAAGGACTCGTCTGACAGGCCCGGTTGGCTCTGGCGATGAATTTCGGCGCGCATGGTGGCGAGCGTATCGGGCGTTCGGCGCCGGGCGGCAAGCTGTGTGCAAGCACGCTCCAGAGCATAGCGTGCCTCGCAGGCGACGTCGAAGCTGATGGCATTCATCGACAGGAGAAGCGTTGCGGTGGTGATCTGCTGCCCATAGGCCTCGGGATAGCTGAGGCGGTTGACAAAGGCCCCGCCATTGGCCCCGCGCTGCGTGCGGATGAGCGCCTGCGCGGCGAGCCGCTTCAGGCCTTCGCGCACGGTGGGGCGGGAGACCGCGAAGTGATCGGCGAGTTCTGCCTCGGAGGGCAACCGCGCATCGACAATGAGCCGCCCCGCGACGATCTCTTCGCGGATCGCCTCTGCGATCTGGGCCGAGAGATCGGCCTTGTTGTCCGGGTCAATTTTCATTTGTCTTACATTTAAATGTCTGACAATTTAAATGCAAGAGGTGAGTCGCGGGAGGCGCACAATGATTGCGGCGCAGGTCAGGCGGATGGGCGGGGGGCACTGGCTGGTGCTGTTTGGCCTTATCCTCGGCGCCTGGGGGTTGCTTTATGCGATGGCGCTGCCGCAAGATCTGCGTGATGGCGCGGTGCTCTATGGTGCGGATTTCCTGCAAAGTCTATGTATTCTGACGCCTGATGCTGCCGGGCTCGGGCGCATAATCCTGATGTGGGCGCTGATGTCTGCGGCGATGATGGCACCCACCGCGCTGCCTGCCTTTGCGACCTACGAGGAGCTGAGCCATACTGGCGACACGCGGTTTGGCGCGCTGGTGGCGGGGTATCTCGGCGTTTGGCTGGGGTTTTCGGTGATCGCGGCGGGCGCGCAGATGGCGCTCTTTCAGGCGGGGTTGCTGACAGCCTTTGGCGACAGCCGCTCTGGTGTGCTGTCGGCGGTTTTGCTGGCCGTGGCGGGGGTCTATCAGTTCAGCGCTGTGAAAGAGGCATGCCTGTCGAACTGCCGCCGCCCGCTGTCGTTCTTCATGCAGCATTGGGATGAGGGCGCGCTGCGCAACGGGGTGCGGCTGGGGCTGGTGTGCCTGGGCTGTTGCTGGGCGCTGATGGCGCTGGCTTTTGTTGGAGGCGTGATGAACCTCGCCTTCATGGGGCTGGCGACGGTGATCATGGTTCTTGAGAAACTGCCCGATCTGGGGCGCTGGCTGACACGGCCCTTGGGGGCTGCGCTGCTGGGGGCGTCGGTCTGGATTCTGTTCACGACGATCTGAGAGAGGAGACCGGGAAATGGCTTTGGATACGGTGGGCACGGTGCCCTGGGCGATCAAGGGGGAGCTGATCCTCAACTGTAACTGCACGGTGTTCTGCCCCTGCGTGGTGAGCTTGGGCAAGCACGCGCCGACCGAAGGATACTGTCAGGCCTGGTCGGGGGTGCGCATCGACGAGGGTTTTTACGGCGACGAGGATCTGTCGGGCCTCAACGTCGGTCTGATGCTGGAAATCCCCGGCCTGATGGCGCGCGGCAACTGGAAGGCGGCGGCCTTCATCGACGAGCGCGCGAATGAGGCCGCTTATGACGCCTTGGTCAATATTTTCAGCGGCAAGGCGCGCGGCACCACGGGCCTCTTTGGCGTGCTGGTCAGCGAGTTTCTGGGCGCTGAGCGCGCGCCGGTCATTTTCGAGACCGAGGGCAATGCCCGCCGCCTGATGGTGGGCAAGAAGATCCAGGGCGAAGTGGTCCCGGTGCCGGGCCATGGCGGCCAGGATATTGTCGTGACCAATACCGAATACTGGATGGGGCCGGATATCACCGTCGCCACCGCCACCAAGGGCCGCGTGCGCGCCTTTGGCCGGGTCTGGGATTTCGACGGGCGCAGTGCGGAAATCTGCCAGATTGATTGGAAAGGTCCGCGCTGATGCTCTTGGCGGCGGATCATGTGCGCCTGATGGCGCGCTACAATGCCTGGCAGAACGGGCAGATCATGCGCGCGGTGGATGGCGTGAGCCGCAAGCTGCTGACCGAGGATCACGGGGCCTTCTTTGGCTCGATCCTGGGCACGCTCAATCATATTCTCTGGGCGGATCGGCTCTGGCTGCATCGCTTCGGGGCCAAGGTTGCGGCGCCCGAGGGCGGGATGGAGGCGAGCACCACGCTCACCCCCACGGGGGCCGCATGGAGTGCGGAGCGGTTCGCCACCGATGGCGCGCTCCGCCTTTGGGCGCGTGATCTGCACAGCATTGACCTCACGGGCGACCTCAGATGGTTTTCCGCTGTCAAGGGCGCGGAGGTCAGCCGCCCGATGCCGCTGTGCGTGACGCATGTCTTCAACCACCAGACCCACCACCGGGGGCAGGTGCATGCGATGCTGACGCGCGCGGGCTTGCCTGCGCCTGTAACTGATCTTGTTTTCATGCCCGAGAAGGCCCAATGACCGCTCCGCTTCTGTCGCCGTCGCGCCGATTGCGCCGCACGCCTTTTTCCCAAGGGGTAGAGGCGGCGGGGGTCAAGGCCTATACGGTCTATAATCACATGCTCTTGCCGACGGTGTTTCGCTCTGTCGAGGAGGACTATCGCCATTTGAAAGAGGCGGTGCAGGTCTGGGACGTGGCCTGCGAGCGGCAGGTGGAATTGCGCGGGCCGGATGCGGGTCGTCTGATGCAGATGCTGACGCCCCGCGACCTGCGCGGCATGACGCCGGGACAATGCTATTACGTGCCCATCGTCGATGAGACGGGCGGGATGCTCAACGATCCGGTGGCGGTGAAGCTGGCCGAGGATCGCTGGTGGATTTCGATCGCCGATAGCGACCTGCTCTATTGGGTCAAGGGGATTGCGCAGGGCTGGCGGCTGGATGTGCTGGTGGATGAGCCGGACGTGAGCCCGCTGGCGATTCAAGGCCCGCGGTCCGATGACCTGATGGCGGCGGTTTTTGGCGATGCGGTGCGCGAAATCCGGTTCTTCCGCTTTGGCGTGTTTGATTTTCAGGGGCGCGACATGGTGATCGCGCGCTCGGGCTATTCCAAGCAGGGCGGGTTCGAGATCTATGTCGAGGGCGGCGATATCGGCATGCCGCTCTGGAATGCGCTGATGGAGGCGGGGCGCGCATGGGACGTGCGCGCCGGATGCCCCAATCTGATCGAGCGGATCGAGGTTGGATTGCTGAGCTATGGCAACGACATGACCGATGACAACACGCCGCATGAATGTGGGTTGGGAAAGTTCTGCAACACCCATACGGCGATAGGCTGTATCGGACGGGATGCGCTGCTAAGGGTGGCGCGGGACGGGCCGGTGAAGCAGATCCGGGCGATTGCAATCGAGGGTGCGCCGGTGCCACCCTGCACTGAATGGTGGCCGATCCTGTCCGAGAGGAGCGATTGCGTGGGGCGGGTGAGTTCGGCTGTCTGGTCGCCGGATTTTCAGACCAACGTCTCGATCGGCATGGTACGGATGACCCATTGGGAGGCCAGCACGGAACTTCGGGTGATGACGCCCGACGGCGCGCGCCGCGGGGTAGTGCAGAAAGGGTTCTGGGCCTGAGCGTGGGAGCGAGGGGCCAGCCCCTCGCGCTCCCCGGGATATTTCAAGCCAGAAGAAGCGGGGGGTTGGCTCTGCGATGGGAAAGGAGAGTGACATGTTCAAGGCATTGGTCGTGGAGAAGGACGAGGAGAGCGGCAAGACATCCGCCGCTGTGCGCGAGATCGCCGAGAGTGATCTGCCCGAGGCGGGGGTGACGGTCGCGGTCGAGTATTCGACGGTGAATTACAAGGATGGGCTCTGCATCGGGCCGGGCGCGGGTCTGGTCCGTAAGTATCCGCATGTGCCGGGAATCGACTTTGCCGGAACGGTCGAGGTCAGCGACGACGACCGCTACAAGCCTGGCGACAAGGTGGTCCTGACCGGCTGGCGCGTGGGCGAGGCGCATTGGGGCGGCTACGCGCAGAAGGCGCGGGTCAAGGCCGACTGGCTCGTCCCGCTGCCCGAGGGGCTCGATGCGCGGGCAGCGATGGCGGTAGGTACGGCCGGGTTCACCGCAATGCTGGCGGTGATGGCGTTGGAGGATCACGGGTTGCGCCCTGGTCATGGCGAGGTGCTGGTCACGGGTGCCGCAGGCGGCGTGGGGTCGGTGGCGACGGCCGTTCTCGCGCATCTGGGCCATCAGGTGACCGCCGTCACCGGGCGTCCCGAGCAGGAAGCTTATCTGCGCGGGCTGGGCGCGAGCCGCATCGTGCCGCGGGAAGAGTTCGCCGAGGTCACGAAGAAGCCGCTGGAGAGCGAGCAATGGGCGGGCTGCGTGGACGCGGTAGCGGGCGTAATGCTGGGTCGTGTTCTCAAGCAGATGAGTTATGGCAGTTCGGTTGCGGCGATCGGCCTTGCCGGCGGGCCGGTCATCGAGGGGGCGCTGATCACGCCCTTTATCCTGCGCGGAGTCAATCTGTTGGGGATTGACAGCGTGATGCAACCCTATGGCAACCGGCTGCGCGCCTGGGAGAGGATCGCGCGCGATTTGCCGATGGAGAAACTCGAGGCGATGATCGTGCCCGCGACGCTGAGCGATCTGCCGAGTCTGGGTGCGGAGATCCTCAGGGGGCAGGTGCGGGGCCGCGTTGTGGTGGACCTCGGCGCCTGAGGCTTGTCAATTCCCGCGCCTGACGCTAGCGATGGTGCCGGGGGGCAGGATGATAGGCAGTTCGGAACTTGCGATACGTCTGGCGCGAGACGAGGATTTTTCTGCGCTCTGGCCGATCCTTCGGGATGTGATCCGCGCCGGCGAGACCTATGCGCTTGACCCGGGCCTGACACGCGAGACAGTCCGCGATCTGTGGATGCAGAACCCGCGCGCCACCTTCGTTGCCGAACGCAACGGAGAGATCCTCGGCAGCTATATCCTCAAGACCAATCAGGCGGGTGGTGGCGCCCATGTCTGCAACTGCGGCTACATGGTGCGTGAGGCGGCGCGCGGGCAGAGGATCGCACGCGCCATGTGTCTGCATTCGCAAGACGAGGCGCGGGCCATGGGTTATCTCGCAATGCAGTTCAATTTCGTGGTCGAGACCAACCGCGGGGCCGTCGCGCTCTGGCAGTCGCTTGGCTTCGAGACCGTGGGGCGGCTGCCGCGCGCCTTTCGTCATCCCAAGGTCGGTCTGGTCGATGCGCGGGTGATGTATAAATGGCTGGGCGATTGAACCGCGGTCGCGCCGCCTGATCCTTGGACATGCCGGGGCCGGGGGCCAACCGGCGCATCGGGGTTTGCGGGACTTCATGGGACAGGCGGGCCGTCTTGGGTCCGACGGGGCGGATTTCCGAATCATCTCTGGGCGGAGTCTGGGGGAAGTGCCCAAAAACACGGGATCATTCCGGTTCTATGCGTGATCGGAGGCACTCGATACGCGCCTTCTCGCAAAATTCGCAAAAATTAGTGGGAATTTATGGCACATCTGTCATCCGAGAGAATTTAGCACATTTTGTGATTACTATAGTTATTAACACAATATGGCGTGTCTTTTTGATAAGATTTTATTTATCGTGTCAGGACACAAGCCACTTTCCCTTAATTCTCTCTAACGTCTTTGGTAAAAATCGTTGATTTGGGAGAATTTCCCGTATATCAAGAATTCACGATGAGGACGGGAAAAGAGGGGCGGCAAGACCCCGAAAACTCCCAAGTCAGGTTTCATACAGGCCCCCGCTTTCATCGAACAAAGAGATCCGGCGCGCGAGCGAGCAGACATCCCCCCAGGTGGCGCGCGCAGTCGGACACCCCGCAAGGCGGGACGAGGGCGGCGGGTTGATCAGTGGCAGCAGATCAACCCGCCGTTTCGTGTCTGAGGGGGCGGCTGATTTGAGGCGGGGGTGGAACAAGGGACCATCGGGACAGTGGGCCGGATATTCAGGGGCGAGAGCCTCCACAAGGTGGATGGAAAGGGCAGGGTATCAATCCCGGCCCTGTTTCGCCGTGTGATCGAGGCCTCCGACCCGAACTGGACAGACGGTCTTTGTCCCGAGTTGATCATCGTCTACGGCGATCACCGGCGTCGATATCTGGAGTGCTATACCATCGAGGCGATGCAAGAGGTTGATGCCAAGATCAACGCCCTGCCGCGCGGATCGATGGAGCGCAAGATGCTGCAACGGTTGTTTCATGGCCAGAGTTTTCCCACAGCGGTGGATGAAACCGGGCGATTGGTGCTGCCTGCCAAGCTGCGCAAGAAGATCGAGCTTGAGGACGAGGCGTTTTTCATTGCTGCGGGCGATACGTTCCAGATTTGGAAACCTGAGACCTACGAGGTTGACGAACTGTCAAAAACGGAAGAATGGCTGGAGAATTTCCCTGAGGATTTTGATCCGCTCATTCTGCTGGATCAGCCAAAAGGGGCGTAAGCCATGGCCGCTGCCCCCGCCCCCGGAGACCCCGTTCCGCATATCCCCGTTCTCTTGCGCCCGTTGATCGCGGCGGTGGCGCCAGTGACGGGTATATGGCTCGACGGCACGCTCGGCGCAGGTGGTTACGCGCGCGCACTCCTCGAGGCGGGCGCAGATCAGGTCATCGGCGTGGACCGCGATCCGCGGGCTCTTGAGATGGCGCAGGATTGGGCTGTGTCCTATGCCGGGCGGTTGCGTCTGGTGAGGGGCAATTTCGCGCAGATGGACGCCTATGCAACGGATCTTGATGGCGTCGTTCTCGATCTGGGCGTCTCCTCGATGCAGTTGGACGAGGCGGAGCGCGGCTTTTCGTTCATGCGCGATGGCCCCCTCGACATGCGGATGGATCAGGAAGGGCCAGGTGCGGCCGATCTGGTCAATACGGTGTCCGAGAGCGAATTGGCTGATATTCTCTATCTTTACGGTGAGGAGCGTGCAAGTCGGCGCATCGCGCGGGCCATCGTCAAGGCACGCGAGACATCTCCGATCAGGACGACACTGCACCTCGCTGGAATCGTCGAGCGTTGTCTGCCGCGTCCAAGGCCCGGTCAGACCCACCCCGCGACACGCAGCTTTCAGGCGATCCGCATCGCGGTCAATGATGAGTATGGCGCGCTGGTTGACGGTTTGGCGGCAGCAGAGCGTGCCCTTGCGGCTGGCGGACAGTTGGCGGTGGTGACGTTTCACTCCATCGAGGATCGAATCGTCAAGCGCTTCCTGCAGAGCCACTCGGGCGGTGGTGGTAGCGGGAGCAGGCACAGGCCGCAGATCGTTCAGGACGCGCCGCAATTCAGGTTGAAATCCCGCAAGGCGATCACGCCGGATCCGCAGGAACTTTCGGAAAATCCGCGTGCGCGGAGCGCCAAGCTACGGGTAGCGGTGCGCACGGACGCGCCCGCAGGCCGAACCGATCGCGCCGCGCTCGGCATGCCACTTCTCAAGGGAGACAGATAATGCGCAGCCTCATGTTCGCGATGACAACCCTGATGGTGATCGGGCTTGCCTTTTGGGCCTATCGAGAGAATTACCGCACTCAGGAGGCGCAGACGCGAGCCGAGCGATTGCAGGTCGAGATCGGCGAAGCGCGTCAGCGCCTGCGGGTGCTCAATGCGGAATGGGCGTATCTCAACCGACCCGACCGCCTCATGGATCTGGTCGAGATCAATTTCGATCGATTGGGCCTCTTGCCGCTGCAACCACATCAGTTCGGCCGGATTGATCAGGTTGCCTATCCCGCGCCGCTCTTGCCGATCACAAATTCAGTTGATGTCTCGAACCTGGAGCAACTGCCATGATTCGAACGCCTCTGCGACCGCTGGCGCGTGTTCTTGACGCGCGCAGCCGGGGCGAGAATCCCGATGCCATCGAACGGGAGAACATCCGCTTGCGCCATGAGGAGATGAGCGACCGTGCCCGGCGTCGGGCCGAGGGACGCCTTCTGGTGCTGGCGGTGATGTTCTTTTGTGCCTTTGGCGTGATCGGCGGACGCATGGCCGTGCTGGCCCGCACCGAACCGGCCGAACCGCGCACCAGTCTTGCGGGGGCGGATATCTTTGCGCAGCGTGCCGATATCGTCGACCGTGAGGGGCGAATTCTGGCAACGAATTTCGACACCTACAGTCTGTATGCGCAACCGCAGATGATGGTGGATCCCGCCACGGCGGTTGAGAAACTGGTGGCGATCTTTCCGGATCTCGACCGCAAGCGGTTGCTGAACAACTTCACCGGTACGCGCAAGTTCCTTTGGATCAAGAGGAAAATGAGCCCCGAGCAGCAGCAGGCGGTGCATGACATTGGCGAGCCGGGACTGCTCTTTGGCCCGCGCGAGATGCGGCTTTATCCCAATGGCCGACTGGCCGCGCATGTGCTGGGGGGGGCCGGCTTCGGTCGCGAAGGGGTGCATGCCGCCGAAGTTGTCGGCGTGGCAGGTATCGAGAAATTCTATGACGAGCGGTTGCGCGACCCCGCGCGCTCGAATGAGCCGCTGGTTCTGTCGCTGGATCTCTCGGTGCAAGCCGCGATGGAACGCGTTCTGCTGGGCGGCATGAAGATCATGAACGCCAAGGGGGCCGCGGGCATCCTGATGGAGGTCAGGACGGGCGAGGTTTTGGCTGTTGCCTCACTGCCGGATTTCGACCCGAACGATCGACCCGCGCTGCCTGTGACGGGACGCCCCGATGATAGCCCTCTCTTCAACCGGGCGGTGCAGGGCGTCTATGAACTGGGAAGTACCTTCAAGGTCTTTGCGGTGGCGCAGGCGCTCGATCTGGGCCTTGTGACGCCCGACACGATCATCAACACCAAGACACCGATGACTTGGGGAAAGTTCCGGATCCACGATTTCCGCAATTACGGGCCAGAACAGACAGTCACCAACGTGATCGTCAAATCCTCGAATGTCGGAACGGCACGGATTGCCATGGAGATTGGCGGGGTTCGGCAGCGGTCGTTTCTGGAGAAGCTGGGTTTCATGGAGCAGTCACCTCTTGAGATCACCGAGGCAGCAGGCAGCAAGCCGCTCGTGCCAGCAAAATGGTCCGAGCTTTCGACCATGACGATTTCCTATGGTCATGGGCTCTCGATCAGCCCGATGCATCTGGCCGCGGCTTATGCCACACTCGTAAACGGCGGTCGGCGCGTCACGCCAACGCTGGTGCATGACCGCAGTCATGGGCCGGGGGATCGGGTGATTTCAGAGCAGACCTCCGCCGCCATGCGCAAGATGCTGCGCGAGGTGGTGAGCCACGGCACGGCGAGCCTTGGCGAGGTGCCGGGCTATGCGGTTGGCGGCAAGACGGGCACCGCAGACAAGCCCCGGATCAACGGCAAGGGCTACGAGAAGGAGAAGGTGCTCTCCACGTTCGCCAGCATCTTCCCGTCGTATGACCCGAAATATGTGCTGGTGGTTTCGCTTGACGAACCGGTCGAAACCTCTGGCGACGAGCCGCGCCGCACCGCTGGCTGGACCGCCGTGCCGGTTGGTGCCGAGATCATCCGTCGCGTCGCCCCTTTGCTGGGACTCAGACCTGAGATTGAACCCGGGGAACTGGCTGTTATAACGCAGGCATCCAATTGAACCGGGGCAGGATATCAGGGTGGGGCACATCAGATCGTTGGCAGAACTTGGTCTCACGGCGCAGGGCGGTCGGCACGCACAGGTAAGCGGGCTTGCCGTTGACAGCCGCGAGGTTCGCAAGGGCTATCTCTTCGCGGCACTTCCCGGCACAAGACAGCATGGCGCGGATTTCATTGTCTATGCCTTGCGGCAAGGGGCGGCGGCGGTTCTGACGGACGTTGAGGGCCTTCGGATCGCGCGCGAGGAACTCGAAGATAGCGAGGCAGCACTGATCGTTGCCGAGGATCCGCGTCAGACGCTGGCCTATACCGCCGCATTGTGGTTTGGCGCACAGCCCGAAACCATGGTGGCCGTCACCGGCACAAACGGCAAGACATCGGTGGCCACCTTTACCAGACAGATCTGGGAACGACTGATGTTTGATGCGGTCAATCTTGGAACAACCGGGGTCGAGGGCGCCTATAGCGCGCCGCTGCACCATACGACGCCAGAACCGATCACCCTTCACCGCCTCTTGGCGCGCTGCGAGGCGGCCGGTGTGACACATGCAGCGATGGAAGCCTCTTCGCATGGCTTGGTGCAACGGCGGCTCGATGGCGTGCGGCTGATGGCTGCGGGATTTACCAATTTCACCCAAGATCATCTGGATTATCACGCAACGTTTGAAGAGTATTTCTCTGCCAAGGCGGGGCTGTTTTCCCGGGTGCTGCCCGAAGACGGCGTCGCCGTGATCAATATTGACGATCCGCGAGGCGGCGATATGGCGGCCATCGCGGCGGCACGCGGCCAGGATCTGATTTCCGTCGGGCGCAAACCGGGGGCGGATTTGCATCTCTTGGCTCAGCGCCCGGATGCCACGGGTCAAATCATGCGCTTTGCCTGGGAGGACCGGGTGCATCAGGTGAGGTTACATCTGATTGGCGGGTTTCAGGCCGAGAACGTGCTGCTGGCGGCCGGTCTGGTGATTGGGACCGGCTCGGATCCCGATCGCGTATTTGAAACGCTGGGTGCGATGCAGACCGTGCGTGGGCGGATGCAGCTTGCGGCACAACGCGAGAATGGGGCCGCGATCTTTGTCGATTATGCCCATACGCCGGATGCGGTGAGCACCGCGATCCGCGCGCTGCGCCCGCATGTGATGGGCCGCCTCATCGCCATCGTGGGCGCGGGCGGCGATCGAGACCGGTCCAAGCGCCCGCTGATGGGGCAGGCAGCCGCGGCTCATGCCGATTTCGTCATCGTGACCGATGACAACCCGCGCTCGGAGGATCCGGCGGCCATCCGCGCGGCGGTACTGGCGGGCTGTCCGGGCGCTGTGGAGGTCGCTGATCGCGCCGAAGCGATCCTTCGCGGCGCGGACATGCTTGGACCTGGCGATGCGCTGCTGGTCTGCGGCAAGGGGCATGAGACCGGGCAGACGGTGGGCGACGACGTGCTCCCCTTTGACGATGCCGAACAGGCGAGCCTTGCCGTGTCCGTCCTGGATGGAGGGCGGGTATGACACTCTGGTCTGCGCAAGAGGCTGCCGCCGCCACCGGCGGGCGCGCAACAGGAAACTGGCAGGCCAATGGTGTGTCCATCGACACCCGTAGCCTGCAACCTGGGGATTTGTTCGTTGCGCTCAGCGCTGTTCGTGACGGGCACGACTTCGTGGCACAAGCGATTGCGAAAGGTGCCGCGGCAGCCCTGGTGAACCGGGTTCCCGAGGGGGTGGATCCAGAGGCGCCTCTGCTGATCGTCCCGGATGTTCTGGCCGGTCTGGAAGCCCTTGGTCGGGCGGGACGGGAGCGTTGCTCTGCGCGGGTCGTGGCGGTGACAGGCTCGGTCGGAAAGACCTCGACCAAGGAGATGCTGCGCGCGGTGCTCGGTGCGCAGGGCCGGGCACATGCGGCTGAGGCCAGTTACAATAATCATTGGGGTGTGCCGCTCACGCTGGCGCGGATGCCGGTTGAGACAGAGTTTGCCGTCATTGAGATCGGCATGAACCATCCCGGTGAGATTGCGCCGCTCGCGCGGATGGCACGGCCGCATGTGGCGCTGATCACGACGGTGGCCGCCGCCCATCTTGAGGCGTTCGAGAACATCGAGGGAATTGCCCGAGAGAAGGCCAGCATCTTCGACGGGCTCGAACCGGGTGGGGTGGCTCTGATCAATGCCGATCTTGAGGTCACACCGCTTCTGCGCGCGATTGCCGAGCAGCGATCCGCAAGGGTGATCAGCTTTGGGTCCGCATCGAGTGCGCATCACCGTCTCATCAAGGTCGAATTGCACGACAGGGTCACCGTGGCGCATGCCCGTGCCTGGCGCACGCCGCTCGTTTACAAGGTCGGCGTGCCTGGGCGGCATTTCGCGATGAATGCGCTTGCGGTTCTGGCCGTGGTGCGTGTTCTCGGGCTCGACCGCGCCGTTGCCATAGCGGATCTGGCGAGCTGGGCGCCGCCTGCGGGCCGTGGCACGCGTGAGGAGTTGGTTCTTGATCTGGCGAATGACGGGATCAGCATCGATCTGATTGACGACGCCTTCAATGCAAATCCTGCCTCGATGGCCGCCGCGCTTGAGGTTCTCGCCGCCGCACGACCGCGCGACGGGGTTGGGCGCGTCTCGAAGGGTCGGCGCATTGCCATTCTGGGGGACATGCTGGAGCTGGGCGTTGGCGAAGAGGCGCTTCATGCGGGATTGGCCGATTTGCCGGGCATCCTCTCGATAGACGAGATTCATTGCGTCGGTCCCCGGATGCGCTCGCTTTGGGAGGCGCTGCCGGAGGTCCAACGCGGCAAGTGGACGGAAACGCCGCAGGATCTGGCCGATCAGGCGCATCGTCTGATAGACGCGGGCGATGTTGTGCTGGTCAAGGGCTCCAAGGGGAGCCGGGTCAGCCTGGTGGTTGATGCTCTGCGGCGCGCGGCCCGCAGTGCCGAGAAAGGAATTGGTTAGATGCTCTATTGGCTGACGGCGCTGTCTGATGGTGGCGATGTCTTCAACCTGTTCCGTTACATCACATTTCGCGCGGGCGGGGCGTTCATGACGGCGCTCGTTTTCGGCTTTCTGTTTGGTCCACCCCTCATACTGGTGCTCCGCAAACGGCAAGGCAAGGGACAACCCATTCGCAGTGACGGGCCGGAAGGACACTTTGCCAAGGCCGGAACACCGACGATGGGGGGGCTCCTGATCGTTGGAGCGCTTCTGACATCGACGCTGCTTTGGGCGCGGCTCGATAATCCCTATGTCTGGCTGGTGCTTTTCGTCACCATGGGGTTCGGTCTCATCGGTTTTGCCGACGATTACGCGAAGGTGTCAAAGGGCAATGTCAAAGGTGTGCCGGGGCGCGTGCGGCTGGGTCTTGGCTTTGCCATCGCGATCATCGCGGCCTATTGGGCCAGCGCAAATCACCCCGCCGATTTGCAATATCAGCTCGCCTTGCCGGTTTTCAAGGATGTGCTGGTCAATCTTGGTGTCTTCTTCATCCCCTTCGCGATGATCGTGATCGTGGGTGCGGCCAATGCGGTGAACCTCACCGATGGTCTTGACGGCCTTGCGATCATGCCGGTGATGATTGCATCGGGGGCCTTGGGGGTGATCGCCTACACCGTCGGGAGAACCGATTTCACCGATTATCTCGGCCTGCATTATGTGCCGGGCACGGGCGAAATCCTGATCTTTGTCGCGGGTTTGGTCGGCGGTGGCTTGGGCTTTCTCTGGTATAACGCACCCCCTGCGGCGGTGTTCATGGGCGATACTGGCAGTCTCGCCCTGGGCGGCGCACTGGGGGCGATAGCGGTCGCAACCAAACACGAGTTGGTGCTGGGTATCGTCGGCGGGCTGTTCGTGGTGGAGGCCCTGTCGGTCATCATTCAAGTGCTCTATTTCAAGCGCACCGGCAAGCGCGTGTTTCTGATGGCCCCGATTCACCATCACTATGAAAAGAAGGGATGGGCAGAGCCGCAAATCGTGATCCGGTTCTGGATCATCGCCCTCATTTTGGCGATGATCGGGCTGGCGACGTTGAAGCTGCGGTGATGACAGGCTCCCCGGTCAGCGACACCGCAGCAATGATTTCCGGGATGCGGCCGGTGCTCGACGACGACCTCTATCATTTCTGCGCGCTGCCGGGGCGGTCGGATCCGGCAATTGCCGAGGCGCTGGCCATCTTTCGGGAGGACGAGGGTCTGTCGCTGATCCTTTCCGAGCGCGCGGCGCAGCGGCTCGGGCTGCCGCGGGAGATGCCGATGCGGCGCATCACGCTCACCGTAATGTCCGCACTCGACGGTATCGGCCTGACGGCTGCCGTGGCAGGCGTTCTCGCAAGAGAGGGTATTCCGTGCAATATGGTTGCCGCCTATCATCACGACCACGTCTTTGTCCCGGCGCATTTGGCCGGGTGCGCGCTCGCGCTGCTGCAAGACCTCGCCGGATCGGCGCAAGGAGGAACATGGGATGATACCGGTCAGAGGGGTTGAGGGCGCGTGCGTGGCCGTGCTTGGGCTGGGGCGCTCGGGCCTGTCGGCGGCGCGGGCGCTGCGGGCGGGTGGCGCGGTGCCACTCTGCTTTGACGACAGCGAGGGGGCACGCAGTGCAGCAGAATCCGAAGGCTTTGCGGTTGCGGATCTGAGCCGCGCTGGCGCATTCGCAAACGTGGCTTCTCTGATCGTGAGCCCCGGCATTCCGCATCTCTATCCTGCACCGCATCGCGTGATCGTGGCCGCGCAAGAGGCGGGCGTGCCGGTGGACAACGATATCGGGCTGTTCTTTCGTTCGCTGGCCACGGTCGACTGGCACGGCTTTGACGTCGCCCCGAGGGTTATCGCGGTCACAGGCAGCAATGGAAAATCCACCACCTCTGCCCTTGTGCACCATGTGTTGCAAACGGCAGGGCGAGAGTCACAGCTGGCGGGCAACATCGGTCGCGGCGTACTCGACATCGAACCGCCCGGCGATGGCGGCGTTGTGGTGCTTGAGCTGTCGAGCTATCAGACCGATCTTGCTCGAGCCCTGACGCCAGATATGGCCGTTTTTACAAACTTCTCGCCCGATCATTTGGACCGTCACGCAGGTTTGGGAGGGTATTTTGCCGCCAAGCGCCGGCTCTTCGCCGAGGGTGGGCCGGACCGGGCCATCATCGGAGTGGACGAGGCCGAGGGGCGCTACCTCGCTGGCCAGATGGCCGAGGGGCGTGGCGATGACCGGGTGATCCGCATATCGGTTTCGCGCAAGCTCTCGGGGACCGGTTGGGCGGTCTTTGCCAACAAGGGATTTCTCAGCGAAAACCGGCAAGGCAAGCAGGTGGCATCGATCGATCTGCGCGCAATCGCAGGCTTGCCGGGTCGTCACAATCATCAGAACGCCTGCGCTGCCTATGCCGCCTGCCGCACGATAGGCCTTGCACCGCGGGTCATCGAGCAGGGCTTTCTCAGCTTCGAGGGGCTGCCGCATCGCAGTCAGACCATCGCCCAAAAAGACGGGGTTCGCTACGTCAATGACAGCAAGGCCACCAATGTGGACAGCGCGGTTCAGGCGCTCTTGGCGTTTCAGAATATCCGCTGGATCTGTGGAGGTCTCGAGAAAGAGGGTGGTTTGACAGGTCTTAAACCCGGCCTCGAGCATGTGATCAAGGCTTATGTGATCGGGCGCGAGGCGGCCCAGTTTGCCCTTGGTCTCGAAGGGGTCGAGGCAGAGATTTGCACCACGATGGCGCGCGCTGTGGACCGCGCGATGGCTGAGGCTGCTGCGGGAGATGTCGTGCTGCTCGCCCCTGCGGCGGCGAGTTTCGACCAATATGACAATTTCGAGCGGCGCGGCGAGGATTTCATGGCCGAGGTGAAGGCGCGGCTATAGGGCGGTATTTTGGGTATTTCTCCCAAGAAGAAACTCCAAGCTCGGTTTCTTCTTGGGGGAAATACCCATTTGCAACGGTCAGGCCCGCGCTGCGATCGCCTGTCCGGCGGATTGGCCCGACGACCACGCCCATTGGAAGTTGTAGCCGCCAAGCCAGCCGGTGACGTCGACCGCTTCGCCGATCGCGTAAAGTCCGGGGAGATGACGTGACTCCATGGTTTTCGAGGACAGCCCGTCGGGCGCGATGCCGCCAAGCGTCACCTCGGCAGTGCGATAGCCTTCGGTGCCGGTGGGTTTGAGCGACCAGGCACGCAAAGTATCGGAGAGTTGCGCAAGGCGGGTATCTGACTGGTCCGCAAGATTGCCGCGCAGGTCAAGATGCGAGGCAAGGTGGCGCACCAGCTTTGCAGGCAGGTGGCCGGCAAGTTCGGTGGTGAGATTGCGACGACCTTCGTTCTGGCGTCGCGCCCGCAGGGCGTCAAGGAGTTCACCTCTGGGATCGAGGTCAAGGGTGATTGGCAGGCCCTCTCGCCAAAACGAGGAAATCTGCAGGATCGCAGGGCCGGAAAGACCGCGATGCGTGAACAGTGCGGCCTCTTCAAAGGAGGTTCCGGCGCAGGTCGCGCGCACCGGAAGGGCGGTGCCGGAGAGATCCGCGAAAGGTTGGTCGGAAAAGGTGAGCGGCACGAGGGCCGGGCGGGTCTCGGTGAGTTGATGCCCGAACCGCAGGGCAATATCGTAGGCAAGGCCAGTGGCCCCCATCTTTGGGATCGATTTTCCGCCCGTGGCCAGTACGAGATTGCGGGCCATGATCCGGCGAGTCCGGCCTTCACGCTCCAAAGTGGCCTGAAAATGGTTTCCGTCATGGTCAAGATCACGCAGATGGGTGGAGAGCCAGAGATCGGCCCCGACGCTGCGCAGTTCCGTGACCAACATGTCCACGACTTGCGTGGCGCGCCCGTCACAAAAGAGCTGCCCGAGGGTCTTTTCATGCCAGGTGATGCCGTAGCGGTCGATCAGGGCGATGAAATCCCGCTCTGTGTAGCGCGAGAGCGCCGATTTGAAGAAATGAGGATTGGTGGATATGAACTTCTCTGAATCCATCTGAAGATTGGTGAAATTACAGCGTCCACCACCCGAAATCCGGATCTTTTCTCCGGGGGCGGACGCATGGTCAATGACCACGGTGTCAGGTCCGGCTTGAGCCGCGCACATCATGCCCGCGGCCCCGGCACCGAGAATGAGAGTCTTGCACGCCACGGTCATGGGGTCGTGAGAGATGCGAAAAGTCGGCCAATGGCAAGGGGTTTGCGCTGGCAATAAGGAGAAAATGGAGGTAGAGTTTGACCCAGACCCCGAAAAGGGGCGCAAGGTGCATGAGGCGGCAGGAAAATGACGGAAATGGTCTATGGGGCAGTGCCCCTGCGGGACGCTGAGCCCGTTATCCCGAAATGGTGGCGCACCATCGACAAATGGTCATTCACCTGCGTGTTGATCCTGTCGTGCATCGGTATTCTGCTGGGTCTTGCGGCCTCGCCGCCCCTGGCCGAAAAGAACGGATTTCCGGCCTTTCACTATGTCCAGCGGCAGGCGCTGTTCGGCGGCGTGGCGCTTCTGGTGATGGTTCTGGTGTCGATGATGCGGCCCGATGTGGTGCGGCGCCTCGCGGTGCTGGGATTTATGGGTGCGTTCGTCGCGCTGGTGCTCCTGCCGGTGTTTGGAACGGATTTCGGCAAGGGTGCAATACGTTGGTACAGTTTGGGATTTGCCAGCGTCCAGCCGTCGGAGTTTCTCAAGCCCACCTTTGTGGTGATGGCGGCCTGGATGATGGCGGCAAGCCAGCAGATTAATGGTCCACCGGGGCTGAGTTGGTCCTTTGTACTGGCGATGATCATCCTCGGATTTCTGGCGGCGCAGCCTGATTTCGGGCAGGCGGCGCTGGTGCTCTTCGCCTGGGGCGTGATGTATTTCGTGGCCGGAGCGCCCTTGGCGCTGTTGCTGATCATGGCGGGGGGGGTGCTTCTCACCGGGTCCTTTGCCTACTCGAATTCCGAACATTTTGCCCGCCGGATTGACGGATTCCTGAGCCCTGATGTGGATCCTACCACGCAACTCGGGTTTGCGACCAATGCGATTCGCGAGGGCGGCTTCTTTGGCGTCGGCGTCGGCGAGGGACAGGTTAAATGGAGTCTGCCCGATGCGCATACCGATTTCATCATCGCGGTGGCGGCAGAGGAATATGGTCTCGTGTTGGTGCTCTGCATCATTGCGCTTTACGCGGGAATCGTCGTGCGTTCGCTCATTCGTTTGATGCGGGAGCGAGATCCGTTCATCCGGCTGGCGGGCACCGGGCTCACCGCGATCATCGGCGCGCAGGCGATGATCAACATGGGTGTGGCCGTGCGGCTCTTGCCTGCCAAGGGCATGACCCTGCCCTTCGTGAGTTATGGCGGCTCCTCGGTGGTGGCCGGGGGCCTTGCCGTCGGGATGCTGCTGGCGTTCACCCGCACGAGACCGCAGGGCGAGATTGGTGATATCCTGCGGGGGCGGCGGTGACTGGGCCGCAACCCCTTCTGATCATCGCGGCGGGAGGCACTGGCGGGCACATGTTTCCGGCGCAGGCGTTGGCCGAAGTGATGTTGCGCCGGGGCTGGCGGGTAAGGTTGAGCACGGATGCGCGCGGGGCGCGCTATGTTGGCGGATTTCCCCATTCGGTCGAGATCGATCAGGTGGCGAGCGCCACCTTCGCGCGTGGAGGGCCGCTGCAAAGGGCGTTGGTGCCGTTTCGCGTCGCGGGAGGCGTGATCGGTGCGACACTTCGGATGTTTCGCGACAGGCCGGATGTTGTGATTGGCTTTGGTGGTTATCCGAGCATACCGGCACTTGCGGCGGCATGGCTATTGCGACTTCCGCGCATGGTGCACGAGCAGAACGGCGTCCTGGGCCGGGTCAACCAGATTTTCTCAAAGCATGTCGATATGGTGGCTTGCGGCATCTGGCCCACGGTCCTGCCTGAAGGCGTAAAGAGCGTTCATGTTGGCAACCCGGTGCGCGCCTCGATCAAAGAGCGCGCGGGTGCGGGTTATATCCCGCCCGGCGACTATCCGATGTCAGTGCTGGTCATTGGCGGCTCGCAGGGGGCGCGCATCCTGAGCGATGTTGTGCCGCCCGCGATTGCCGCTTTGCCCGAGGGGGTGCTTCGGAACATTCGCGTCAGCCATCAGGCGCGCGAGGAAGATGCACCCCGGGTTGCAAAATATTATGCAGAAGCGGGAGTTGACGCCGATGTTCAGCCCTTCTTCCGCGATATTCCGCGCCGCATGTCCGAGGCGCAATTGGTGATCAGCCGGGCTGGGGCGTCGAGCCTTGCCGACATCGCGATGATCGGACGCCCCGCGATCCTGATTCCCTATGCAGCCGCAGCAGGAGATCATCAGAGTGCCAATGCGCGTGGGCTCGTGGCGGCTGGAGGCGCGATCCTGATCCCCGAATCGCGGCTTCAGGTGAGCGTCCTGACAGAGCAGATCACCGCCGTTCTGGGGGATACGAAGGGTGCCACAATGATGGCACAGGCCGCCTTTGCGCAGGCCATGCCGGAAGCGCCGCAAAATCTGGCCAAGATGGTCGAAGACCTGGCAATCAAGGGAAAGAAACGATGAGCGCTGCAACCAAGTTGCCCACGGATGTGGGCCCCATTCATTTCGTGGGCATCGGCGGCATCGGCATGTCGGGCATTGCGGAAGTGTTGATGAATCACGGCTACACGGTGCAGGGGTCGGACCTGAAGGGCACCCCGATCACCGCGCGGCTGGAAGCGATGGGAGCGAGAGTGTTCGAGGGGCAGCGGGCGGAGAATCTCGAGGGGGCCGAGGTGGTGGTGATCTCCTCGGCGATCAAGCCGGGAAACGCCGAGCTTGACGAGGCGCGGCGTCAGGGGCTGCCAGTGGTGCGCCGGGCCGAGATGCTGGCAGAGTTGATGCGGCTCAAATCGAACATCGCGGTGGCGGGCACCCATGGCAAGACGACAACCACGACGCTGGTCGCGGAATTGCTGGTCAAAGGCGGCATTGACCCGACGGTGATCAATGGCGGGGTCATCCACGCCTATGGCAGCAATGCGCGCATGGGGCAGGGTGAATGGATGGTGGTCGAGGCCGACGAGAGCGACGGCACCTTCAACAGGTTGCCTGCGACCATCGCGATTGTCACCAACATCGACCCCGAACACATGGAGCATTGGGGCACGATCGAGAACCTGCGGCAGGGGTTTTACGATTTCGTCAGCAATATTCCATTCTACGGGCTTGCGGTTTGCTGCACCGATCATCCGGAGGTGCAGGCGCTGGTCGGCCGCATCACCGACCGGCGTGTTCTGACCTATGGGTTCAACACTCAGGCCGATGTGCGGGCGGTCAACCTTTGCTATCGGCGGGGCGAGGCGCAGTTTGACATCGCGTTGCAAGCCGAGGGCAAGATGATCGAAGGGTGCACTCTGCCGATGCCGGGCGAACACAATGTCAGCAATGCTCTGGCGGCTGTGGCTGTGGCGCGGCATCTCGGCCTCAAGGCCGATCAGATCCGCGAGGCATTGGCCAGTTTCGGCGGGGTCAACCGCCGCTTCACCCGTGTGGGCGAGGTCGGTGGCGTGACCATCATCGACGATTATGGTCATCACCCGGTCGAGATCGCCGCTGTTTTGCGCGCGGCCCGGCAGGCGTGTGACGGGCGGGTGATCGCGGTTCATCAGCCGCATCGCTATACGCGGCTCTCGAACCTCTTTGAGGAGTTCTGCGGCTGCTTCAATGAGGCCGATGTGGTTGCAATCGCCGATGTCTATGCTGCGGGGGAACTCCCCATCGCAGGGGCAACGCGCGATGATCTGGTCGCCGGTCTCATTCGCCATGGCCACCGACATGCCCTTACCATCCGGGACGAGGACGATCTGGAGAGACTCGTGCGCGCAGAGGCGGGCCCCGGCGACATGGTGGTGTGTCTGGGGGCCGGCACGATCAGTGCCTGGGCCAATGCCCTGCCCGGGCGGTTGAAAGGGTAGGATGCATGACCGACGCCTCGACATCCCGCAACACTCCGGCACTGCGGTTTGAACCCTGGGTCGGGATCGCAGCATCAGGAGGTCTGATATGACGTTCTCGCTCGTTCTGGCTTGTTTTTGGGCGGTCGTGGCCAATCTTCTTGCCATGATCCCGAGCAGAGACAATCACTGGCGTCGCGCCTACATGCTGATTGCTGTGGGTGTGCCGATCCTTGGCTACGTCACTTGGCAGAATGGGCCCTGGATCGGGTTGCTCGTTCTGGCGGGGGGGATGAGTGTGCTTCGCTGGCCGGTGATTTATCTCGGGCGATGGCTGAGGCGTCGGCTGGGCTGAGGCTGTGCAGGGCGGGATGCAAGAGAACGGTTGCACCCGACTTGCGTTCAAAGGCCGATAGCGCAATCTGTGCGTCCTCGCTCAGAAGCCAGAGCGCGGTGTCAATCAGAATGAGCTGCGGTTTGCCAAGCAGGAGCCGCGCAAGGCTGAGCGCGCACCGCTCTGCAGAGGAAAGGTTGCGCCCGCCTTCCGAGATGATCCCATCCAGACCGCCAATACGATCAAGCAGCGGTGCAAGTCCGGCTTTCCCGCAGGCTCTGATGAGTCGGGCATCTTCCGGTGTTCGTGTCAAACCAAGTGCAAGATTGCGCCGCAGCGACCCCCTGAGCACAACCGGTGTCGCGCTCAGGCGTTGCACGCCCCGGCGCAGGCTGCCGCGGCTGAGATCGGTCAGGCAGAAGCCCGAGAGCATGATCCGCGCCGGGGCGACATTTTCCAGACCACAAAGCGTTGAGAACACGTGATCTGCTGCTTCAGCTGAACATGGCAATGTCAGCCGCGTGCCCGCTGGAAGATCGAATGAAAGGGGTTTGCCCGTCCGGAGTGGCAGATCGCGGATCATGACAGAGACAGCGCCCTTTGGCAGTTTGACCATCTGCTCGTAGAGTGCGCGTTGCGGTCGGTTCAGCGCCGCTCTGCACTTCTCGCGGGCTGTCAGATAGGCCGCGCGAATGTTCCAGACACTTGCCAGATCGCGCATCGGCGAGAGGACGAGGCCAAGCGCTGCCAAAGCCCCGGCAATAGATCCGGTGTCGGCTCCGGTGCTCGCGCCCGCCATCAAAATCGCCGCCGCCCCCAAACCCGCTGCCGCATCGGGCAGAGCCTTGAGCGATTCGGCAAAGGTGAGACGCGCAAGCCCGGCGCGGATCATCTGGTTGGTGCGTCTGCGCAGGTTGCGCAGCTCCGCCGGGCGTTGTCCGAGACGGTCGAGATCGGGTGCCAGCGGCATACGTTCTGCCATATCTGCGGCGATCCGGGCGCGGTGGGCGCGCAGGCGGAAATGGTATGGAGCAAGGCGTGGACCCGCCCAAGCCAGAATCCCAACTGTGAGGCCGAGAATCGGCGCTGCCGCAAGGGCAAAGGCCGGGTCGAGCAACCAGAGCACAAGACAGGCCGAGGGGATCATCACCGCCCCGGCGATCAGTCGCGGCAGGCCGAGCCCTGGCCAGTTACGAAAGGCGGTCATGTCGCCGACAAATCGCAGGCTCATGTATCCACTGCGCCGGTCAGCAACGGCGCTTGCCGGCATCCCTGCTGCATGTTCGAGCAAGGCGAGGCGAATTGCCAGAGCAAATCTCTGTCCCAACCGCTCACCTGCGCGTCGTGCCGCGACGCGTGTTCCTGCGATGATCAGTCCTGCGCCACTTAGCAGTGCAAGCAGACCGAGCGGCAATGCTTGGCCGGACTGCAGCGCCTCAAAGAGGCCACGCGTTGCAAAGGCAGTTGCCGCAGCCGCCATTCCTTGGGCCAGCGTCAACATCGAGACTTGCATCAGGCTCCAAATGCGGCCGGACTCGAGAAGGCGCGGGAACCGCATCACGCGGCACGCTCAAGCCTGGCACGGGCGCGCAGGGCAAAGCCTGCTGCCTCCGCCGGATCTGCAAGGTCAGATTTGCGCAGCACTGGCACTCCGGTTGCTGCCGAGGCCTCGGCACTGGCCATCGGCGAGCAACTGACAAGACCGGTCAGCGCATTTGGCCGCAGCCTGAATTGTGCCAGATGCGCCACGCCACCTGCTGCCGCCACGGCATCTCCACAGGCAAAGATCAGGCCGGATATCAGATGCCCGAACCACGGATCGGCGACGAGCGCTGCGGTTTCCCGCTGGAATATGCCATCAGCCACTTCCATGACCGCAATATCGCATGTCGCCTCGTCTGCCGCGTCGAGCAGCGTGGCGATCCCGGCCTTGATCCGGCTGAGGGGTTGCAGATAGGTGCTGACCATCCCGGCATCGGTGAAATCTCCCACAAAGTGCGCGCCGCTGTCGCTATACTCATTGTAGTCGCCAAATGCCCCCGTGCCCGTCGCCTTGAGTGCGGCAACGCGGTAGCCCGCACGGCGAAGGCCGAGAACCAGCTGAGCGGTTGCGAGTGTCTTGCCAGAGTTCATTGAGGTCCCAACCACAGCGATGACCGGCGGACGGGAGCGGCTCGGTCGTGGTCTCAGCGCGAAATCGGCAAGGTTTATGGTGCGGCCGGCCTTGTCGAGCAGGCGCGCTGCTGGCATCAGCCGGGTCGCGGGCTTGATGCGCTCGTTGCGGGCCACCATCCGCCCGATACAGCCGCCGCCCGCCAAGAGATCGGCCCCTTCGGCGCTGATCTCGGCCAGACCTTCGAACTGATCAGGGGCATAGCGTGCGCCACAGGCCAGCACCACGGCGTCGCCGGGAAAAATCAGCGAGGGTCGTCCACAGGGGAGTTGCACGCGCAGGTGCTGGCCAAGTTTCTCGACATGGGCAAGGATCAGGTCGCCAGAGCGGGCCGCAGAAAAATCGCGATCGCTGCCCGCGATCCGTGACCGCTCCACCCGTCGTGTGGTGAACGTCCACTTGGCGTGGTCGAGTGTGTGTGCAAGTTTCATGGGAGGTCTCCTGAGAGGTTGGGGTCAGAGGAACATTTTGTCGGGGCTCGAGTCCATGACGAGGGTAGCAAGATCGTATCTGGTGATCGCCTCGACGACGTCATGCACGCAGCCCGGCAATTCGATCAGTTTGGCGCAGGGCGCAATGCCTGCTGCGCAGGCGGCGGTCTTGAATGCGCTAAGGTAGCAGTGGGCGCGTGCCAAGCGGGTCAATCCCTGTCCAGCATCGAGCATGGGCACCTGGCGCAGGGAGTCATCGCGCTCAGTGTCATGTGTGCCTATATAAAGAGTGAGTGGTAGCCGAAGAAAGGTCTCCAGTCCGATCGCATGGCGGTTTACCCACTTGAGGTCTTGTACGCCCTTGCCCGCAGCCAGACCATAGGGATAGGGCATGGATCGATCTGGCAGGCAATACCACCCCGCTGCGGCCAAGTGGAGGGCCGACACGCGATGTGGATAAAGCATCGCAGCGCGGTGCGCGAGCTGTGCCCCCCCCGAATGACCAAAGATATCCACTGGCCCGGCCAGGTCCGGGTCTCGGGTCGCGAGGTAGTTGAGCAATTCGAGAAGCGCCTGATCGGGCCGGGCGGTCTTGGTCGGGCGTTGAAAGACGGGCCAGTCCTGCTTGTTGAAATGAGGCACGATCACGCAGCGTCCGGTGCGTTGCGCCTGAGAGGCAAAATACCGCGCCAGCGTGTCGGCATTGCGTGAAATGCCGTGCAAGACCAAGAGTGGCGGCGACTCGACGCGCCAGTCAGGGTAAAGGATCTCCGCACTAAGCCGTCCAGCGGCACAGCAGACGGTGATCCGTTCCGTACGCACGTGATCGTTGTCTGGCAGTATGGACGCGTCTTTCATTGGGTCTCTCCCTGAGATGGCATTCAGTAAAGAGGCAACGAGAGAGCGACGGACATATTCCCGGCTCGAGGTGAAAAACTGGCCTTCCCCCGACGGATGCGCGGAAAGGCGCCGAATTCAGTAGGTTGCGGAACCCTGACTTGGGGGTGTGCCGGGGCAGGCTTCTCCAAGGTTGAGAATGCCATAGCCAAAGATTTCATCACGCCCCTTCGAGCCCAGATCGCGGGCTGTCTCTGCCATCGCGGCGCGGATCTCGGAAGGGGTCATCTCGGGATGGGTTTGTCGCCAGAGGGCGGCAGCGGCGGTGACAAAGGGTGCAGCAAAGGAGGTGCCGGTCTTCCATCGAGCGCCCTTGACCGAAGCGGCGGTCCATACCTCGACACCTTGCGCGGCCAGTTCCACATATTGTCCGCGTCCGGCCCGCCGATAGGGTTTGCCGGTGCGGTCGACCGCTGTCACCGCGATCACGCTGTCATAAGCCGCGGGATAGGCCGGCGGGGCGTTCGGACCGCCATTGCCTGCCGCCGCAACGACGATGATACCGCGTTGCGCATCGAGTTCGGCCAGTGTGCGCTCCAACACGTCATTGGGTGGCCCGGCGAGGCTGAGATTGATAACCTGCGCCCCGCCTCGCGAAAGCTCGTCGAGGGCGCGCACCAGCGTGAACGCGTCAGCGCGTTCATCGCCAGCCGACTTGTGAAAGGCATCCACAGCGAGCAGCGGCAGACCGGGTAGCAGCCCAGGAGACCGCGAATCCGGGTTGCCAACAAGAAGAGCGGCAACGGCGGTGCCGTGAAGCGAATCCGAGGCAATGTAATCTTCCGGAGCAACACGGGTCACTTTGATGTCTGCCCCGGCGAGCGCCTCGTGGTCTGGATTGAGCCCGGTGTCAATCATGCCAAGCGTGACCGGCGCTCCACATCCCATGGGTCCGATGTCCTGCGGCCAGCCGATCATGGAAAGGCCCGCACATTGCTGACCTTCGCAGGACCGCGGCATCGTTGGGGCAGGGTCGATCTGATCCGCGCTCGTGCGATAATAGTGATTGAGATCTGCAACCTCGCCCGTCGACAACGCCTGCACCGCGATGCGGGCATCCTCGAGTGTCGTGCCCTTGGGCACGAAAAAACGCTGTGCAGTCGTGGCGAGGCTGCGCAGATCGACCGATTCGATCAGGGTGTAACCCTGAGCTATCAGCGCGGCAGTGTCCTCTGCGCTAAGGTCTCGAGTGATGATTTCGCTGGAAACAGCGAGAGGGCGCTGGATTGGCGCGGGCGCTGTCGCGACGCGCCGCGGCGCAGGTTGAGTGCGAAACAGACCGCGAAGGACTCCGCGAATCTCGTTCAGACTGCGACCTTCCCTGTTGCCGCTCTGTGCTCCGGTGTCACGTCCATCAGAGGGGCTGCTGCTATCGCTATCGCTATCGCCATCATCTCCATTGTCTCCATCATCACCACTATCCCCTTCATCGGCCCAGGCCATCCCCATGCGCAAGCCAGAGTCAGCGCCGATCTTCAGCAGCGGCAAGGCTGTGATGAGGATCAGTAGAAGGGCTGAGATTACAAGGCGCAAAAGATTTTTCTCCTCTTGTCCCTATTGCAAGACATACCATTTAGCCGATAACGGACAAGTCGGTGTTGTATTCCGGCCCGCAACACGAAATCTCGGAGGCCGGGCATTGGTTCAGGATAGCTTTACAGAAGATGTGGTGGCTCTGCTACCCAATCTCAAACGATTTGCCCTGTCGCTCTGCCGGCGAGGCGATATTGCGGATGATCTTGTGCAGATAACCGCCGAACGTGCCTTTCGGGCACGAGACCGCTTTGATCCTGCAACGCGCCTTGAGGCTTGGCTCTTTCGTATTCTGCGCAATGCCTGGATCGACATGATCCGACGCGACAAGACACGCGGAGAGCTGGTGGATATCCACGAAAGTCCGCAACCCGATCCGGTGGACAGCGCCGCGCAGGCTGATGATCGTCTCATGGTGCAGGTGGTGCAGGCCGCGATGACGCGACTACCGGAAGATCAGCGCATCGTGCTGCATCTCGTCTGTGTCGAGGGTCTCAGCTATGCCGAGACTGCCGCGACGCTCGACATCCCGCCTGGCACCGTGATGAGCCGCCTTAGCCGGGCCAGAGCCGCCCTTGTAAAGGTCATGGGAATAAAGGGCCCGATCAGCCGTTGATCCATGGTCAGGGGAAGGACACACATGATGCAGACAGATGATGAAGCACTGATGGCACTTGCAGATGGTGAAATCACCGGACCGCAAGCGGATCTCTTGCACGCAAGGATCGCGGCGGATGCCGCGACTGAAGCGCGCTATAGGATGTTTGTCGAAACTGCGCGTCTGGCGCGTCAGATCGCGTTGAATGACCCCGAGGCCGCAGTTTCTCAAGATCTTGTTGCACGAGTCCGCGCCATGGGCGAGGCAAGCGTCCGGCCGAACTCTGAAACCAGAGGGGTGCCCAATGTGGTTCAGCTCAGGCCGTCATATTCTGCGACTTGGCAACCGATGGCTCTGGCCGCAAGTCTGGCTCTGGTCGTGGGGGTCGGGGCGGGCCTGTTCATGGGCAACTCTCCCAGCGGGCAGGAGAATCCGGTGCTGAGCGCCGCGGTGATCGAGCAGTTGGAGATCATTCCCTCCGGGCGTGAAGTTGCACTGGCGGATGGGCGCGGCCTCACGGTTGTGTCTTCCTTTGAAGATGCCGCAGGGCGCTTTTGCCGTGAATATGAAACTGTGTCGCCGGAGGCAGGAGGATACGTCGCCGTTGCCTGTCGCGGATCCTCGGCTTGGGATTTGCGGTTTGCGATGGCTACAGGGGAAGAATCGCAGGACTATTCCCCCGCGTCGTCGCTTGACGCCCTTGATGCCTTTTTCGTCGCGGCCGGTGCTGGCGAGCCGATGTCGCTTGAGGCAGAAGTCGCATATTTGCGGTAGTCTCGCCGAAGCAGTCCTATGCGATTTCTACCGGTTGTCATGCGCATGACATCAAACTGCGGTGTAACAGGGGGAACAATGACGGATTGACACAGGTGCCTTACATCGGTGTCTGTCCTACCGATAGAGTAGCGTCGGTGAAAATAGAGAACCACATTTTTGACGACCTGAAACTGGGTGATAGCGCGGCTCTGCGGAGGCTCTGCACGCAGGACGATCTGATTGTGTTTGCGAATGTCTCGGGCAATCACAATCCAATGCATTTCCACGACGCAGATGGCGATGGTAATGGCGTCCCCGAAGCCGTGGCACCGGGGATGTTCGTGGGCGCGCTCGTCTCGGCGGTGCTGGGCAATCTGCTGCCGGGGGCGGGTACGCTCTTTAGGGCGCAGAGTTTCGTGTTTCACACCCGCGCCCATGCCGGCGACGAATTGGAAAGCCGGGTGACGGTGACTGACAAGAACGAAGGCGACAGTACGGTAACGCTCGCGACGGAAGTGCGGCGTGTCCGCGATAATGCCCTTGTCTTGTCGGGCATGGCCGAAGTAGCGGCACCACGTCGCAAGCTCAGCTATTCGAGCCATGATCTTCCCGGCCTTATCGTGCAGCGCCACCGTCATTTCGAGAAACTGCTGAGGCGCGCCGAGCCGCTGGATCCTCTGGTAACCGCAGTCATATGTCCCGATGAGACGAATTCCCTCGGGGGGGCCCTGCGCGCGCATCGACATACGCTGATCGAGCCTGTGCTGATTGGTGATCCTGTTCGAATTGCAGAAGCCGCCGCCGAGTTGGGAGAAAGCCTTGAAGGTCTTGAGATCATTGGCGAGCCGGATCCCGAGACCGCTGCGCGACGAGCCGTTGCACTCGTGAATGAGGGGCGCGCAGGTGCGTTGATGAAGGGGCATCTGCATACCGATCAATTGCTCCGGGCCGTGCTGGACAAGGGGGCCGGCCTACGCGCCGGACGGCGGCTCACGCATGTCTTTGTGATGGATGTTCCTGGGTTTGCGCACTTGCTCCTGGTCACTGACGCGGCGATCAACATTGCGCCGGATCTTCGCACCAAGATCGATATCGTGCAGAACGCAATTGATCTGGCGATCAGCCTTGGTGTCGAGATGCCCAAAGTGGCTGTGCTTTCGGCCGTCGAGACGGTCAATCCCGACATTCCGTCATCGCTCGATGCCGCCCTCTTGTCAAAGATGGCCGAGCGCGGGCAGATCACGGGCGGGATGGTCGACGGACCTCTGGCGATGGACAACGCGGTTGACGTTTTTGCGGCGCGTCTAAAGGGGATCACCTCGCCGGTGGCGGGGCGGGCGGAGGTGCTGGTGGTGCCAAATCTGGACGCTGGCAACATGCTGGCCAAACAACTGACCTATCTTGCCCATGCCGAGGCGGCGGGGTTGGTGATTGGCGCGCAGGTTCCGATCATCCTCAACAGTCGTGCCGACAATGACATGGCGCGGCTTGCGTCCTGCGCCGTCGCGACATTGCATCATCACTGGCAGAAGGGCACCGCTTGAAGCGACATCTCTGTGACACGAACGCGTGGATCCGTGGCTTTTCGTGCCCATGGCATGGTCTATCTAGCGGTTGTATTTCCCCCCTACCCAAAACCTTGAGGCTACCCTATAGTAAATGGGGGTGCTTGGGCAGAAGACCCATGATCCGATAGCAGAGAAGAAAAGGGGACCGGCAGATGCGCTGTCCGTTTTGCGGAAATATTGATACGCAAGTCAAGGATTCACGCCCCGCAGAAGAACACGTCTCTATCCGGCGCAGACGGTTTTGCCCAGCCTGCGGGGGACGCTTCACCACTTATGAACGTGTGCAGTTGCGCGATCTGGTGGTGGTGAAGTCGAACGGCAGGCGTGAGGATTTCGATCGCGACAAACTCGAACGATCGGTTCGCATCGCGTTGCAGAAACGACCCATAGATCCAGAGCGTATCGAGCAGATGATCAGTGGCATCGTGCGGCGGCTGGAAAGCATGGGAGAGACCGACATCTCCTCCAAGATCGTCGGAGAGATCGTGATGGAAAGTCTTGCCCGGATCGATACCGTGGCCTACGTGCGCTTTGCCAGCGTCTACAAGAATTTTCAGGAGGCGGACGATTTCGACCGCTTCGTCAGCGAATTGCGGCCGGATGACACGGTCGCCAATCCAAAACCGGACGCGTGAGCGGGGCTGACCGGCGTTTCATGGCGTTGGCCTTGTCGTTGGGGCGGCGAGGGATGGGGCGCTGCGCCCCCAACCCGGCGGTCGGTTGCGTCATAGTGAGACAGGGCCGCATTGTCGGGCGCGGCTGGACCGCGCAGGGGGGACGACCGCACGCGGAGACCCAAGCCCTTCAACAGGCCGGCGCGGCGTCGCGTGGTGCGACGGTCTATGTCAGTCTTGAACCCTGTGCGCATCACGGAGCGACCCCGCCCTGCGCCGACGCGTTGATCCGGGCGGGTGTCGCGCGTGTCGTGGCACCTTTTGCCGATAACGATGCGCGGGTCGCAGGTCGCGGCTTTGAGATGTTGCGCGCGGCCGGGATCGAGGTGGTCACGGATGTGATGGCCGACGAGGCCGGTTACGATCTGGCCGGTTTTCTGATGCGCAACGAGCAGGGGCGGCCCTGGGTCACGCTCAAGCTGGCCACATCCCTCGACGGCCGAATCGCCACCGCCACGGGGCAAAGCCAATGGATCACCGGACCCGAGGCCCGCCGTTTTGTTCATGGTTTACGCGGGCGTCACGATGCTGTCATGGTCGGCGCAGGCACGGCACGGGCGGATGATCCAAACCTGACCGTGCGTGATCTTGGCTTGCGTCATCAGCCGGTACGGATCGTCGTCTCGCGCCGTCTTGATCTGCCGTTGATGTCCAATCTGGCGCGCAGCGCAAACGCGGTGCCACTCTGGTTGTGCCACGGGACAGATGTCGATCCGGCCATCGCGCAGGCGTGGCGCGGGATTGGCGCGCGGCTCATTGCCTGTGATGTGGTGTCGGGGCAGGTTTCGCCGGGATCGGTCCTGCGCGCGCTTGGGGCGGAGGGGCTGACACGGGTCCTCTGCGAGGGGGGCGGGACGTTGGCGGCGTCGCTTCTCGCGGCGGGGCTTGTGGATGAACTCATCGGTCTTACCGCCGGGCTGGCGATCGGGTCTGAAGGATTGTCGGGAATCGGCGCATTGGGATTGGCGCGCCTGGATCAGGCCGGGCGGTTCCGGCTGGTCGAACTCCGCAAGGTGGGGGGCGATGTGATGCATCGCTGGCGCTGCGCCTGAAACAGCGGTCGGATCGGGGTATTTTTGCCAAGAAGAAATCAAGCTCAGCGCCAGAGGCGGGCATGGGTGGCAAGCGCGCCCTGGAGTTTCGCCAGGATTCGGTTGGTCGGACCGGGGCGCGGCAAGGGGCCGTCGGCAAGGCGCTCTGCAACCACCTCGACCGGGCAGGGTTGGCCGGTGAGCGGATCGAAATAGCGCGGATAATCAATCAGGGCGGCATGGACGAGGCCCGCGAGGCGGGGGCGCGCGGTGCGTCGGGCCGGGGTCTCTCCAAGATCGCGTGTGAGCCCCCAACCGGCATAGAAGGGGGCACCGGTGGTAGTGACGGGAACGCCGCGCAACAGCGCCTCGAAGCCAAGCAGCGAGGTCATGGTCCAGACTTCGTGGACGTCGGCCAAGAGGCGGGCGGGATCCGTATTGGTCAGGCTCATGTCGGCCAAGCCACGAAGCAGCGCGGCGGGGATGGCGCCGGGGCGAAGTCCGGCCTCGACATCGGGGTGGGGCTTGTAGAGGATCACGGCCACCGGATTTTCGCGGCGGACCTTTTGCAGCAGGGCAAGATTGGTGCGGATCGCACCGGCACCGAGCCGGATCGAGGCGTCATCCTCGACCTGTCCAGGCACGAGGATCCGGTGCCCCTCAGGCAGCTTGGGAGGGTTTTGTCCGAGGTTGTATTTGCTCAGGCCATGGTGGATGAGCGCCGCGATCAGCGCTTCGACACGGTTGATCTGGTCGGGGCGGAGTCTGGCCCGGTGGGCGATCAGCCGCTCAAGGCGGCTCTCGCGCGCGGGATCGTAATAGATCCCGAGATCGTCGCAGATCAGGGACAGGGGAGGGGTGAGATCGGCCCCGAGGCCACGCGAGCGCAGGAAACCGTCCTCGATGCGGGTCACTGTCGCGGAGGTGGTCAGGGATTGAGCGCCCCAGACCATCACGGGGCGGTCAGGTGGGCGGTCAGGTGGGCGGGATCCGGCAAAGATCACCCGGCGGTGTCGGCCAAAGAAGCGCTGAAGGGCGGTGCGTTTCCACAGGCGCATGCCATGGGCCGTCCAGCCACGATGATCTTCGCGCCAGGCGCGGGTCTGTGCCGCAAGGCTCATGATCGCGGTCTCCAGATCGCAGAGCCGGTCACGATAGGGATCATACCAGGTTGAATAAAGAAGCATCGCACCGGCAAAGAGCTGCGCCCGGCTGAGGGTGCGACGGCGGCGCGTGAGAGGATGTGGGTGACGGTCATCGGTCAGGCCCCATCCGGCATAGAAGGGCTGGCCAAAGACCTGCGGACGGTGGCCGGCAAAGATCGCCTCGAACCCCATCTGAGAGGTCACCGTGTAGACGGCGATGGCCCCTTCCATCAGTCCCCAGGGGCTTACCGGATCCGAGAGGAGCGTGATCCGGTCATTCTGATCGGTCGCCGAGAAATAGCCGGCGCGATGGCCTTGGGCGGTCTCGGGATGGGTCTTGATCACGATGCGCGCGCCCGGATGATCCTCTTGCGCCCAATAGAGCATCTCGCGAAAAGTGTTGGCGTCGGCTGCGCCATGCGTCACCGAGGCATCGCCACGGGTCTGGTCGATGACCAGCACATATCCCGGTTCGGGGCAGGCAAGACCGGGATCGAAGGCGGTGTATTTCGACAGATGCGCCTCCTGGATCTGCGCCATGCAGCCGCGGGCGCGGTCCATCATCGCGGTGTCATCGAGGGGATGGGTGGCAAGGATATGTTCAAGATCGGAGGGTGTGCTGCTGTCGAAATGGATGCCGCGCCGGTCGATCACGAGGCCAAGAGGTGCCTCTCCGTCGCGCCCCGGATGAAGCGACCGCAGAAAGGCGTCCTCGATACGCAAAAGGCTCGCCCTGCTTCGGGTGGCCACGGCCTCGCCTCGGGATGCTGTCGGGCTCTTGCCCCAGACGGCGACGAGGTCATCCGAGGACGGATATCCGAGTTTCAGCTCATATCCGGCGAGCGACAGGATCCGTCGGACGCGGCGTTGCAGGACAAATCCGCCATTGAAATGGAAAACCCGCCGGGGCGATCTGTGCCCGGCGGGATCCTCCTCATGCTCAGGCCTCAAAAATCGCCTTGCAGTGTGTTGGCCGCGGTGCCGACCGAGCCGACCGCGCCAAGTGTTCCTGTGAGAGCCCCGACAATCTTGGCCCATTGGGTAAATGGTGCTTCGGTCACATAGATCGTGTCGGCGTCACGGATCACGAAATCACGGGCAAGAAACAGGCCATTGGGAGAGGTCAGGTCCATGACGTAGACCATGCGCTGATCCCCCACCATATCGGATCTGCCGAGAACCTGGTTTGCAATCTCTTGCCGTTCGTTGCGTAGAACGAAAACCCCACTGGGATCAGCCGCATTGGTGCTCAGCCCTCCGACTTGCGCCAAAGCTTCGATCGCAGACATGTTTTGGGAGTTGAAGGTAATGCGGGATTGCCCACCGGTTGACCCAAGCACCGTAAAGGCCCTGGTGTCGGCTTCAACGAGGATCCTGTCTCCGCCGCGCAGAGCGATGTCGAATTCGGGATTGCGAAACAGATCCTGGAACCAGACCTTGCTGCGCTTGCCACCCCGGATGACTGTGATCTGGGCGATCTCGGGCTCGATCACGATGCCTCCGGCGCGCGCTATCATGGAAGAAAGGGTGCGTGTGGGCGCCTCGATGGGGTAGATGCCCTGTCCGCCGACCGATCCACTGATCGACACGGTCGAGCCATCCCCAGCGATACGGCGCACCTCGACCTGCGGGTCGGGTGTCTGTTCTTCGAGTTTTGTTGTGATGATCCGGCGCAGCGCCTCGGGGGTATTGCCCGCCGCCAAGATCCGTCCCGCATAGGGGACAAAAATAAAGCCAGAGCCATCGACTTGAAGTTCCTGAAGAATGGTCTGCTTGATCGGGCCACTCGACAGCAGTCCGTCATCGACGTTTTCCCAGACCGTCAACCCCAATCGATCCCCGGCATTTATTGTGTCCGATCCGATCAGGCCGGCCGAACGGAAAGATTTGTCGAAGCCAAGGGCGGGCTGCACCGCTGTCGCGCGTGTCACGCGGTCATTGACCATAACGACAAAGGCATCTCCCTGTTCTTGAACGGAGCCCGCGAATATTTCCTTTTTGTTTGGTCCCGATCGTGGCAAGGCGCAGGCCGAAAGCGCAGAAAACAGCACGAGAAGGACAAGGGTTTGTCCCCAGCGGAATTTGCCAGATGTCACTGGATGGCCTCCTCGACCTGATCACTGCCCATTGTTTGGTGTCAGCTTTAACCAACCATCGGGCTAAAATCCAGCTTTAGATACAATGGTTCTCAGGGAATGACACGCAAGTGTTGCCTTGGGGCCGCGGTGCCAGATCTGAGCGCGTCATAGGGATCCTCCGCGGCCAGCATCATATCAACTGCCTGGCGCAGCAATTGTCGGCGGCCCTGAGCCGAATAAAATCCCCCGGGAAGCTGGCTGGTTTCGAGCAGGTATCGCCGGTAATCCGCATAGGCGCGACGGTCAGGACGCACGGCCCCGGCAAAGAATTCGGGGAGCGGTTGCGACGAGACGAATTCCGGTTTGGCATACACCGCTTGTCCGAAAATCCGAAGTGGAATGCCACGCCAGAGCACCTGTTGAGCCGCTGTCGAGTTGACGGTGACTGCGCTGCGCGCCTCGTCGAGCAGTTGCGCGAGTTTGCCGCCGCGCAGGTAATGCACCCGGCCGCCGAGGCCATGCGCGCGGATCAGGCGGCGCAAGACCGCACGAATTGGCGCCCGACCATCTTCGAGAGGATGCGCCTTGATCACAAGATGGTGATGGGATGGCGCGCCATGGGCAAAGCCGAGGATCACCGTTTCAAGAAATTCCGTCATGCTGGAAAATGGCGAATGCGCCTGAAACGAGGCGTCATGTTCCAACTGCAAGAGTGCAATGTGATAGGGAAAGCCGCCGGTGCGGATCTGCCACGTGGCGAAGCGGCGCTCGAGGGCGTGAAACGGCATCAGCAGCAGTCGCTTGAGATACAGCTTGAATTCCTGGCCCACGCTGAGCGCACGATGCGGGCGGAAATGGCGATAGCCCCGGTTCAGGAAAAGCACGAAACCGTGATAGAGCGCGCCGTAAAAGACATGCTGACGCATGTCGCCCCAGCTGGCCGGTGGAAGGGCACTGTCCATGTCGGAATTCGCGAGCGTCTGTCGCATCTCTGTCACGGTCATGTTCATCAGGCGCGAATGGCCGTTTGTGCCGCCGCGCTCATAAGTCACCCAATAGGGCCGCAGGTAGCCTTCCTCATAGACATGGACAGTCAGACCGAGGTGGCGTGCGATGGTGGCCGCCTCTGCATGAGCCGGGCGGGTATCTCCATAGAGCACGAGATCGGTGATGAGCTTTTCCGCGATGATCCGGCGCAGGGTTTCGGGCCAGTTCTCGGCAGGTTCGCGAAAGGGGATGTAGGTGCTGCGATCACGCCAGAAAGCGTGGTCGCCCGCATTGAATCCCACGCGCCAGACCTTGGCGCCCGCAAGGCGCAACATCTGGCCGAGTTGGGAAAAGAATGGCCCGTGCGGGCCTTGCAGAAACAAGAAAACCCGACGTTTGCCGCTCAGTCCCGCCATCCCATTCACCAATTCCCTTCGCACGCTCTGTTGTCATAGACCGTCTGGATTAAAAGATTAAGCTTTGATTTCGGGCCGATTGCTTGCCTCGACGCGCCGGCAGGTCTAGGTCAAAGTCAGATCGATGGGAGAACGAGCGATGTTTACAGGCATCATCACCGATAAGGGCGAGATCCGATCCATCACACGGCGCGGCGATCTGCGGGCACGGATCGGCACCGGCTATGATACGGGCCGGATCGACATTGGCGCGTCGATCGCCTGCGACGGGGTGTGCCTGACGGTGGTGGCGCTCGGGGAGGACTGGTTTGAAGTGGATGTATCGGGTGAGACTCTCGCCAGGACTAACCTGTCAGGTTGGCACACCGGTAAGCGGGTCAATCTCGAACGGTCGCTCAGGGTGGGCGACGAACTGGGCGGTCACATCGTGTCCGGTCATGTCGATGGACTGGCCGAGGTTGTCGGGTTGCGCGACGAGGGGGCAAGCACGCGCGTCACCCTGCGCGCGCCGGCAGGTCTTGCGCGGTTTATCGCGCCAAAGGGGTCGGTTGCGCTCAACGGAACCTCGCTCACGATCAATGAGGTGGCGGGCGGCGATTTTGGAATCAACTTCATCCCGCATACCAAAGAGGTGACAACCTGGGGCGATGTGGCGCTTGGCGATGAGGTCAATCTCGAGATCGACATTTTGGCGCGCTACGTCGCAAGGCTGTCGGACGCAGGCAGCGCAGCCGACTGAGGCAGACCTCAAGTATCTTGCGGCACGGCGGCACGGTAGAGATGCCATGTCGCATGCCCCAGCACCGGCAGCGCGATCACCAATCCCAAAAATGCGGGTAGCATGCCGAGTGTCATGGTGGTGGCCACGATCAACCCCCAAGTTGCCACAATCTTCGGGTTCTTGCGCGTCACCGCGACCGAAGTCATGACCGCCACCGGCAAACCCGCCCGCCGATCAATGAGCATCGGAAATGAGACAAGGCTCATCGCCAGCACCACAGCTGCAAAGATCAGACCGGTTCCCATCCCGAGCACTATCATCGCCCAACCCGGACCGGTGGTCAGCACATCTGTTAAAAATCCGGTTGCAGAGACAGGCGGCAGCGGGCCAAGCGTGATGTCGTAGATAAATTTTGCCGCAAACATCCAGGCGACAAAGAGCGCCAGGAGATACGAACCCAAGACCAGAACCGGTCCGATCACCCGAGCGCGCAGCACTCCGAAGGCGCCCTCCCAGCCGGACTCTACACCAGCCTCACGCTGGCGGCTCATCTCGTAGAGGCCGGATGCCACGATCGGTCCCAACAGGGTGAAACCGGCGGCCAGTGGGAACAGCATCGGCAGCTGCGCGGTGTGAAACGCTAGGAGGGCCAGCGTGATCCCGATGATCGGGTAGATCGCGATCAGGACCAACACATCGCTGCGCAGCGCGGCAAAATCTGCGAGGCCCCTTTGCAGAGCCGTGTTGATATCGGCCTGCGTGAGCACGCGCGCAACGGGCGGGGTGGTGGCGTGACTGCCCATCGCGTCGGCCGCCACAGAGGCCTCGCGCCCTGCGCCAAGGGCACCAGCCGCCAGCCAACTGAGCGGGTTTCCGATGGTTCTTGGCATTCTGGCCTCCCTTGATCCCTGATCGGTCGGGTAGCGGATTTGCCGGGTTGGAAATGTAGCGGATACCACTTTAACACGTCTTGGCGCAAAAGTCGCTTCACGATCGGGCGAAGCCCTCAGCCTTGTCGCCGGTCCGGCACCCGGGCCTCGATCCGCCGAAAGATCAGCGCGATGATCCCGGCGATGATCATGTAGATCAGCGCCAGGAGCAAAAGCGGCTCATAGACAATGAAAGTGTCGGCACGCACCCGGCTGGAAACGGCATAGATCTCGATCACCGTGATGGTGGCCACCAGCGGCGTCGCCTTGAGTTGCAGGATGGTCTCGCCCCCCAGCGTGGGCAGGACATTGCGAATGGCCTGCGGTAGCCAGATGCGACGAAAGATGGTCAAGCGTGGCATACCAAAGGCGCGGGCGGCTTCCAGTTGGCCCTTGTTCACCGAGGAAAACGCACCGCGCATCACCTCTCCCTCGTAGCCCGCATAGGACAGGGTGAGCGCGAGCACCGCATAGGGCCAAGCCTGTCGCAAATAAGGCCAAAGCTCGGAGGCGCGAAGCCAGGGAAATTGTGGGAACAACGAACCAAAGCCATAATAGAGCAACCATATCTGAAGCAGCAGCGGCGTGCCCCGGATGATCGTGCAGAACACTCGTGCAGGCGCGGCAAGATACCAGGGCCCGATCGCCTGCGCGAGGCCAAGGGGTACGGCAAGCGCGAAGCCAAGAATGCAGGTGACGCCGAGAATCCAGATTGTCCGCCACAGCCCCTCGATCACCAGTGGCAGATATTGCGGCAACCAGTCCCAGCGGAGGGATAGCGCGCACCACAGGACGAACCCGGCGAAAAGCGCCATGAGAAACAGCCGGTGGGGCAGCAAGAGGGCGCGCCAGTCGGTCATTGCTCTCCCTCGCGAAGAGATGGCTGGCCGCGCCGCGCCCAGGTCTCGATCCGGGCAAAGATCACGCCAGAAAAGAGCGTCACCATCATGTAAAGCGCGCCCGCGGCGAGAAAGAACGTGAAATAGGCGCGCGTGCTGCCCGCCGCCTGCCGGGTCTCCAGAGTGAGTTCGCTGAAACCTACAATCGCCAGCAGTGCCGTGTCCTTGGTCGCGATGAGCCAGAGATTGGCGAGGCCGGGTGTGGCATAACCCATCATGGCCGGGATCGTCACGCGGCGCAAAGTCATCAGGGGCGGCATGCCAAAGGCGCGCGCGGCCTCAAGCTGACCTTTCGGAATGGCCTGAATGGCACCACGTAGCACCTCGGTTGAATAGGCCCCCTGAACCACGCCCAGAACCCAGATGCCTGCAACGACACCGCTGATCTCGACCCGGCCATATCCCAGGGCGGCCGAGGCCTGATTGATCAGGTCGGAGCCCACGTAATAGAGAATGAGAATGAGCACCAGTTCCGGCACGGCCCGGATCACGGTGGTGTAGATCGCCAGAAGATCCCGCAGGACCGGGCCGCCATGGAGCTTGCCATAGGCGCCCAAAAGCCCGATCACGAGGCCAAAGCCATAGGCCCCAATCGCGATTTGCATTGAATTCGCAAGGCCACGCAAAAGATTGCCGCCCCAGCCCGGAGGCTGGAGCGATAGCAGTTGTGCGCTTTGCGCCAACCCCAGCGTGTCAAGCAGAGCCTCCAACGGGGCTCAGTAGATGCTGGTCTTGAAATAGCGCGAGGTGATCGCAGCATGGGTGCCGTCGGCAAGGATGGCCGCGATCCCCTTGTTGAGCGCCTCGCGCAGAGCGTCGTCGCCCTTGCGCACGCCGGCCCCGACGCCCCGCCCGAGAATGGCCGGATCGTCGGCGACGCTGCCCTTGATCTCACAGCAGGCACCGGCCTCGGTCGCAACGAAATCGGCCATGGCAATGCTGTCGGCCTGCGTGGCATCTATCCGACCGGAAAAGAGATCCTGATTGGCCTCGTCTTGCGTCTGGTAGAGCCGGATCTCTGCGGCATCCTTGAAATACTCCTGCGCATAAGCCTGATGGATGGTCGAGACCTGCACACCGAGAATCTTGCCCTTCAGGCTCTCGGGGGTTGCATCGACATCAAGCGATTTGCTGGCGACAATCACCGTGGGGGTGTTATAGTAAGAGTCTGAAAAATCAATAGTTTTCAGGCGCTCCTCGGTAATCGACATCGACGCCATGATGGCGTCGATCTGACCGCCAGTCAGGGAGGGAATGATGCCGTCCCACGCGACCGGCGTGATCACACAGTTCAGTTCGGCGGCCTTGCAGACGGCGTCGATGACGTCAACCTCCCAGCCCACCCATTTGCCCGAGGAATCGAGTGAAGCAAACGGCGGGTACGGCTCTGCGGCGATGCCAATCTTGACGTCTTGCGCGGCAAGCCCGGAGCCAAAGAGGGCCAGTGCGGTAGCGGTCAGAATGGTCTTCAGTGTCATGTCAGTCTCCCTTGTTGGTTCTGGTTGATCTTCTCCGTCCTATCCGACGGTTTGCAGGAATTGTCGTAGGCGGGCCGATTGTGGCGCACCAAAGACGCGTTCGGGCGGGCCTTCTTCCTCGATCCGACCCTCGTAGAGATAGACGACGTGATCGGCCACCTCACGGGCGAATTTCATTTCATGGGTGACGATCAGCATGGTGCGTCCTTCGGCGGCCAGATCGCGGATTACGCTCAGCACTTCGCCGACCAGTTCGGGGTCAAGCGCGCTGGTGGGTTCATCAAAGAGCATCACGCTAGGGTCAACGGCGAGAGCCCGGGCAATGGCTGCGCGTTGTTGCTGGCCACCCGACAGAAATGCGGGAAAGGTATCGGCCTTGTCGGCGAGACCAACCCGATCGAGCAGTTGACGGGCGCGGGCAACGGCCTCGTTCTTGGGGGTTTTCAGCACATGCACCGGCACTTCGATCACGTTCTCCAGAAGCGTCCGGTGGGTCCAGAGGTTGAAGGCCTGAAACACCATGCCAAGCCTTGTGCGGATGCGTTCGATCTGGCGACGGTCAGCGGGGCTGCCATCGGCGCGCACGGCAATTTCTTCGCCGCTCACGACAATGCGGCCTGATGTGGGCGTTTCGAGAAAATTGATACAGCGCAGCATGGTCGATTTGCCGGAGCCGGATCCCCCGATGATCGCCACGACATCCCCCTTTTGTGCGCTCAACGACACCCCTTTGAGCACCTCCAGGGCGCCAAAGGACTTGTGAAGGTTTTCCACAATGATCGCCGTTTCCGCGGGCGTGGCTGCGACGGATGGTCGGGGCTCTGCTGGCAAGGCGCATTTCTCCTGTCGGCGCGCTTTTCGCCTTGTAGTAAGGCCGAACCTGGATAATTATGCAAGCGTATAATTTTTCTCCAATGGATGAAAATGCTCGTGACAGGCGAACGCCGAAAATTCAGGCGCGAGGGAGCGGACCTCCGGCGGGCGGCTCTGGTGCGTGCGACGCTGGACCTGATTGCCGAAGATGGCGTGCGGGGGGCGACCGTGCGGGCGATTGCCGAACGTGCAGCGGTGACGCAGGGCATGATCCGGCATTATTTTTCAACCAAGGAGGAATTGGTTCTGGCCGCCTATCTGGAGCATATGGCGGGGCTGACCGAACAGACGTTTGCCCCCGCTGTTCATGCGGCCACGGCGCGGGAACGGCTTGCAGCGCTGGTGGTGGCCTCGGTGACGCCACCGGTGGTCGATCCGGCCTCGGTCGGTCTATGGGCGGGGTTTCTCGGCCATGTGCGACAGGATGCGCGGATGCGCGCGGTTCATGCGCGCACCTATCACGAATTTCGTGACAAGCTGGAGGCGTTGATCGTGGCGGTATTCAAGGAAACCGGGCGTAACATCGAGGTCGTGCAGGCCCGACGCTTCGCGATTGCCTGCAATGCGATGGTTGACGGGCTGTGGCTGGAGGGTGGCGCATTGCCGGAGGCGTTTGAGGCGGGCGAACTGCCCGGGATTGCGCTGGAATCGGTGGGCGCGATCCTGAATATGGATTTGAAGGAAGGTGAACATCAATGAAGTTTTCATCAATAAAAGAAAGACTTGCAGGCCTCGGTGGGGCAAAGTGGGAGGTTCATGCGCAGGCCAAGGCAATGGCGCGTGCAGGTCACGATGTGATCCTCCTGACGATTGGCGAACCCGATGTTCCGACGCCACAGGCGCTGACGGAGTCGGCCTTTGCGGCGATGCGGGCGGGGCGGACGGGCTATTCGGACGGGCGCGGCGAGCCGGGAGTGCGGCGGGCGTTGGCGGAGCGCTACAGCGCTCGGCGCGGGCGGGTGTTCCATCCCGATCAGGTGATGTGCTTTCCGGGGACGCAGACGGCGCTCTATGCGGTGATGATGGCCGTGGCTGAAGCGGGCTGCGAGGTGATGGTGGGCGATCCCATGTATGCCACCTATGAAGGCGTGATCCGGGCCACGGGGGCGGACATGGTGCCGGTGCCGTTGAGACCCGAGAACGGGTTCCGGCTGGCAGCGAAAGATGCAGAGCGTCTCATAACCTCAAGAACGCGCGCTATCTTGTTGACAACGCCTCATAATCCAACAGGCGCAATCCTGCGCACCGAGGACATAGCCGCCCTCGGTCGACTGGCGGTCGAGCATGATCTGTGGATCATTTCGGATGAGGTCTATGAAGAGTTGATCTTTGACGGATGCCCCTTTGTCTCGCCGTTATCCTTTGCCGATCTGGCCGAGCGCGTGGTGGCGGTTTCGTCGATCTCGAAAAGCCATGCCGCGCCCGGATTTCGCAGCGGATGGTGCGTGGGATCGCTGGAATTCACGGCCTCTCTCTTGGCCCTGTCCGAGGTAATGCTCTTTGGTAATCAACCCTTTATCGCTGACATGACAGAACAGGCCATCCGCGAGGGCTCGTCTGTTGCGCCCGGCATGAGAGCGCGGTTTGCGGCGCGGGCGGCGATGCTGGCGGATCGCTTGGGTCGCGAGACGGGGTTGGTGGTGCATCGCCCCGAGGCGGGGATGTTTGCGATGGTTGATGTCAGCGCCACGGGCATGAACGGTGCCGCCTATGCCTATGATCTACTGGCAAAAAAAGGAGTTGCAGTCATGCCGGGTGCATCCTTTGGCACGAGTCTGGACGGTTGGGTCAGGCTGGCGCTGACGGTTGGAGACGCGCCCTTTGCCGATGCCATTGACCGGATCGTGGCTCATGCCAACGCAGCACAACTCAAGATCGCCTGAATACCATGAATACAATAATAACAATGGGATAAGTGATGAACTCTACGCATATTTTTGGTCATGCCATCACTCGAAAGCCGGGCCGGAGCATCGTTGACGGGTTGCGCGCCGCGGATATTGGCACGCCGGATCTGGCGCGGATGCTGGAGGCTCATGCGGCCTATGTGGCGGCGCTGCGCAGCACCGGGGCCGAGGTGGTGGAATTGCCCGCATTGGAGGCGTATCCGGATTCTGTTTTCGTAGAAGATACAATGCTTTGCCTCCCGAAAGTGACGATTTCGATGCGCCCCGGTGCGGTCAGTCGTCAAGGCGAAGTGGCCGAGATGATGCCTGCCGTCAGGGCGTTCTACGGGGAAAAAATGCGGGAGATTTCAGCCCCTGGAACCATCGAAGGCGGCGATATTCTGGTGACGGGCCGCGAGATTCTGGTGGGTTTGTCGGCGCGCACGACTCGTGATGGAATCTCGCAACTTACGGATATTGCAAGAGAATATGGCTATTCCACGCGGATGGTGGAGACCCCGGACGGGGTGCTTCATTTCAAGACCGATTGCGGGTTGCTTGACGCTGATACGATTCTGGCAACGCCTCGGCTGGCGGCGTCGGGCTGTTTCGACGGCTATCGCGTGTTGCATGTCGCGCCTGAGGAGGAGGCAGCAAGTAATTGTATTCGTTTCAATAACCTTGTCATCATGGCGTCTGGATTCCAACGCACGGCAGCGATGCTCGACGCGGCGGGCTATCAGGTGGTGGAGATCGAAAACAGCGAATGTGCCAAGCTGGATGGTGGCATGTCCTGTCTTTCGCTGCGATTCTGAATGGACATGTCGTGCAGGATGTACGCAGCTTTCGTACACAACCGGACCTTGCCCGCGCGGGCGTGACATCAGGAGAGGATCATGCGGATAGAATGGGCCCCGGAAGCCGATCTGGGAACCCCTTACTGGTGGTCTGCCCTTGACGCATCGGAGCCGTCCGACCCGCTACCCGAGACCTGCGATCTTCTGGTGATCGGTGCGGGCTATGCCGGGCTCTCGGCGGCGCTGGCGGCGCAGGACTGCGGGGCGCGGGTGGTGGTGGTCGATGCGGGTGAGCCGGGGTTTGGTGCTTCGACCCGCAACGGGGGAATGTTCGGGGCGCATCCGCGACTGGGCTGGGCGACGCTGAAGGCGCAATTCGGGGCAGAGGTGGCGGATGGGCTCTTTGCCGAGGCGCAACCGGCGCTCGATTGGGCCAAGAACCTGATTGCGCGAGAGGCGATCACGTGCGACCTGCAACAAACCGGGCGGATTCAGCTGGCCTACACACCGGCGCATTTTGCCACCCAGAAAGCCATGGTGAGGACCATCCGCGAGAAGAGCACGGTCGATGCGCAGATCGTCGAGCGCGCCGATCTGGGTCAGGAGATTGCGACCCGTCTCTATCATGGCGGGCTGCTCTTTCCCGCGCATTGCGCGATTCACCCGGCCAAATTCCATCAGGGATTGCTGCGTGCGGTGCGGCAACGGGGCGTGCCGGTGGTGGGGCAGGCGGGCGTCAGGGCGCTGGAGCAGTCCGGCAACCAGTATGCTGCGCAGACCGCCAAGGGGTTGATCCGGGCGCAGAAGGTGGTGCTGGCCACCAACGGCTACACGACACAGCCCTTTCGCTGGCATATGGCACGGGTGTTTCCGCTGCCCTCCTACATCATTGCGACCGAGGAATTGCCGTCGAACCTGATTGGTCACATTGCGCCGGGGCGGCGGATGATGGTCGAGACGCGGGCGCGGCACAGCTATTTCAGGATTTCGCCGGATGGCCGACGGGTGATCTTTGGCGGCCGCGCCTCGATGGCAGAGATGGGGCCAGAGCGCGCCGCCGCGCAACTCTACAAGATCATGCTGGGCATCTGGCCCGAACTGGAAGGCACGCGGCTCAGTCATTCTTGGCGGGGCAACACCGGCTATTCGTTTTCGCACATGCCGCATGTCGGTCAGGCGGACGGCGTGCATTATGCCATGGGGTTTTCCGGCTCTGGGACGGTCATGGCGCCCTGGCTGGGGGCAAAGGCAGGCTATCAGGCGATGGGCGATGCGCGCGGGGCGACCGCCTATAGCGCCACGCGGCTCGAGCGCAGTTGGCTGCATCCGCTCGAGCGGCCGCATTTCCTGCGCGCGGCGAATCTGTGGTATCGGCAGGTGGTGGACCGGGTGGAGCGCTGGCAGGCGGGGCCGGGGCGCGACGGCTGAGGCCAAGGGGGTGTCGCGCGGCGGTTGTGTCACGTTATCGTTGTTTTGCGTCGCTCAACCGGGCGACACGTAGCTGTGATTGGACAGTGAACACCCCAAGAGGGCATCCAAGGACTCAAGTCAGCCGCGGAACATGGGTTGGCAGTCAACAAAAGACGCGTCCTGGAGGGGCATCCATGAAAAAACATCTTCTGAGCACAAGTGCGATCGCCTTGGCAGTCGCCAGCGTTGGGGCACCGGGTTCGGCCCAGGAATGGGACATGAAATGGGGCGGCTATCACTCGAGCCATGTCGGCTATGTCAATGTCGATTCCAACACCCCGGCCCATATCGGCGGCGATTTCGACGGCGTCGATGTCTATACCGAAGCGGAAATTCAGTTCACCCCTTCGGTCAAGCTCGACAATGGCCTGACCTTTGGTGTCAACGTCCAATACGAATCGACCACCAATGGCGGCGCTTTCGTGGACGAATCCTACCTGACGATTTCGAGCGACACGCTGGGCAAGATCGATATCGGTAACGAGAACTCTGTCGGCTACAAGATGATCGTGACGGCGCCGCAGGTGGATGGCTCGATCTGGATCAACTCGCCGTCGATCTCGGGCTTCATCCCGATTTCGGTCAGCGTCGGCGGCAACCTGCCGTGGAACTTCCGCCAGTCAGCGATTTCGGCCTATGCCGAGGTGCTGGGCAACAACGACGTGCCGCGCATCAGCTACTACACGCCCAGCTTCAACGGCCTGACCCTTGGGGTGTCCTACGCCGCATCGAGCAACGTGCTGGGCAGTGGCGTCAATGCCGGCAACAACTTTGGCGTGAACCGCAATATCGGCGTCAACGACATCTTTGACATCGCGGTGGCCTATACCCAGTCGTTCAACGGCGTAGATATTGACCTGGCCGCGCGCTGGGGCACGGCGAGCAACGACACCGGCACTCCCGGCACCGACGATCCCGAGATCTGGGGCCTTGGCGGGACGATCGGCTATGCCGGGTTCGTCTTTGGCGGCTCCTATGTCGAGAATGACAATGGCGATCTGATCCCCGATGAAGAGGGCTGGGCGCTGGGGGCGACCTATGATATCCCCGGCCCCTGGCTGATTGGCATCGACACCTATCAGGGCCAATATAATGGCACCGGCGCAGGCAATGGCGATCAGGCCGAATTCGAGGCCTATCAGATCATTGGCAACCGCGAGATCGGGCCGGGTGTAAGCTGGGCGATCTATGCCGTTTATGCCGAAGGCACCGTGAACAACGATGCGGGCGGCACGTTCAGCGCGATTGCGGGGCAGGCGGTCGGCAATACCAGCGTCGAAGGCACCCTGATCGGCACGTCGATCAACCTGAGTTTCTGAGCATCGCGCAAAGTCGAACGGCAAGAGCGGGGGGCCCTCCCCGCTCTTTGCATGTCTGCGTCGCGGCCGTGGACCCGGACGCAGACAATGACCCGGAGTGAGATCGCCTCTGACTGTCCCTGTCAGCGTGATGTGTCTTACGTGCCACGACTCTTAACGTTCATTTCTTTTGCGAAGGCAAATTTTGACAGATTTGTGATGATTGAGGCTTCAGGTTCTGAAACCGGCTGTTCGCTTTGGCCAAGTTCAGAATAGTCCCGGTCCATCCGGCACAAGAAAGGGACACAGCATGAAAAAGAAGCTTCTGAGCACAAGCGCGATTGCCCTGGGCGTTGCCGCGCTGGCGGCACCGGCATCGGCGCAGGACTGGGACATGAAATGAGGCGGGTTTTTCACCTCTCATGTCGGCTATGTCAACGTTGATACCAACACCGCCGCGCAGCTTGGTGCGGATTTTGATGGTGTGGATACCTTGAACACCGGCGAAATCACCTTCAGCCCGTCGGTGACGCTCGACAACGGTCTGACATTTGGCATCAACGTCGATTACGAAACGACCGTCAACGTCGGCGCGATCGTGGACGATTCGTTCATGTCGATTTCGAGCGACACGCTGGGCAAGATCGATATCGGCAACACCAACTCTGTCGGCTACAACATGATCGTCGCGGCGCCGGGTCTGGATGGCAGCATCTATATCAACTCCCCCTCGTTGTCGGGCTTCATTCCGATTTCGATTGGCGCGGGCGGCAACCTGCCGTGGAATTTCCAGTCAGCAGCGATCTCGTCCTTTCCTATGTGGCGTCGAGCGATGTGGGCGGGTCGGGTGTCAATTCCGGCAACAACTTCGGTGTGAACCGGAATGTCGGCATCAACGACGTCTTTGACATTGCCGTGGCCTACAGCCAGTCGTTCAACCGGGTCGATGTCAGCGTGGCGGGCCGTTGGGGCACTGCCAGCAATGACACCGGCATCGCTGGCAGCAATGATCCCGAGGTCTGGGCTATCGGCGGGTCCGTCGGCTTTGCCGGCTTTACCTTTGGGG
>Ga0210036_1000065_pt1 | contig 134909 bp, 132 predicted proteins | sample CryGeymeta201515_FD_185469 | JGI IMG/M metagenome (GOLD analysis project Ga0210036, IMG submission 185469) | Groundwater microbial communities from Crystal Geyser aquifers in Utah, USA - Crystal Geyser metaG 2015-15 (SPAdes) (version 2) | ecosystem: Environmental > Aquatic > Deep subsurface >... | reverse complement strand
AGCCACACCAGCGTGCCGATCGCCAGCACGCCCGGCGATGGCATCGCCGCGCCCCATGACAGGCGCCCGGTCAGCTGCGCCGCGAACGGGACATAGGCGGTCTTCGCGCGCCACCCGTGCCAGACGTCGCCCATCAGCCGTTCCTTCTTGCCGTCCTGGCCGAACGCGCCGCCGAGCGCGAGGACGATGATCGCGAGCATCAGGACATGGTTGCGCGCGCTCGGCGCGATCAGGACATGGACCAGCCCCCAGATCGCGAAGCTCCACATCATCGGGTGGCGCGTGATCGCGAACACGCCCCGGGGATCGCGCAACGCGGCGCGGCTGGCGCCGGGCGCGGGCAGCGCCGGGTTGCCGCTGAAGCTGCCGACGAGCAGCACCGAGGCGACCCACATCAGCGCCGTCGCGACGATCCACGCCGTATCGCCGCCATTGTAATCGACGCGGTCGGGGGCCGCGCGCCACGCCCACAGCATCCAGCCGAAGGTCGCCAGCGCGACGAGCGAGTACAGGCCGCGAAAGCCGCCCTCGCCCAGTCGGCGCGCCAGCGGCGCCCGCAACGGATGCGACAGGACGAAATGGCTACCGACGAACGCCACGCTCGCCACGATCAGCATCGTCATCGCATCCATCGCCGCCGCTCCTATCGGTCGTACGCCTTGGGCAGCGCGCCTTCGGACGGCGTCGCATAGCGATCGCGCAGGCGGTCCTGCCGTGTTGCCAAAGGTTGCGCGACGCCGTCGATATAGACCGCGACCGGGCGGCTCGCCAGTTCGAGCGGGTCGCCGTCCCAGATCACGACGTCGCCGACGCGGCCGGGGCGAAGCGAGCCGATGACGTCGCCCATTCCCGCGATCTCCGCCGGGCGCGAGCTGATCGTCGCGAATGCCTCGTCCCAGCTCAGCCCCGCCGCGCCGGGCACTCTTTCCAGCCCGACGAGATTGCCGGCATATTGGGTGAGGTAATGGATCATGTGCACGTCCCAGTCGTCGACCATGCCGATCGCGACGGTGACGCCGGCGTCCTCCATCCGGCCGACGTTCGACTGGGTCGCGGCAAGCTGTTCGAAACTGGCGGGCAGGTCGTTGAGCGCGGGGGCGATGACGGGCACGCCCGCCGCCTCGATCTCGCGCGCCACCGTCCAGCCTTCGACCGCGCCGACCAGCACCAGCCTGATCCCGGCAAATTCGCGCTTGAGCTTGACGACGTTCAAGATGTCGGCCGCGCGATCGGCCTTGACGAACAACAGGTCGCGCCCGTCGATGACGCGCGCCAGCGCCTCGGCATCGGCGCGCAGCAGGATCGAATCCTTCGACCGCCCGTCATAGGCCGCCGGGTTGCGCGCATAATCGCGCGCCTCCTGGAGCAGCGCGCGAAAGGTAAGGAAGGTCGCGGCGCGGCTGCCGCCCGCCTGGCCCGCGCCGCGTTCGCCGAACTCGACATATTGGAACACGCCGCCGCGCGTCAGCATGTCGCGGTCGGCGCCGAGATCGACGACCGCGCCGCGACCGCGGAACAGGCCGCTCGACGACCCCGGATAGACGAGCGCGCGGGTGACGCCATAGGCGCGGTTGACCGCGATCGCCGATCCGAGCGGGTTGAGCGCGGGGGCGATATCGATCGCTGCGTTGAACGGCGAGCGCGTCGCGCCGGTGTCGTTGCTGCCCTCGACGGCGTCGATCTCGACCAGGCCGATGCGGCTGAAGCCCGCGACGAGTCCCGGCGTGACCCAGGCGCCGCGGGCGTCGATCGCCGACATGCCGGCGGGCGCGCCCCCCGCCCCCGCGCTGACGACCTTGCCGCCGCGCACGACGACGGTGCCGCCGTCGATCGGCGCCGAACCGTCGCCGATGACGAGCCTGGCATTGGTGATCGCGACATCCTGCGCCTGCGCGGCGGGGGCGAAGACGGCCGTCGCGAGCAGCGCGGCGGCGAGCGTTGCGATGCGCGTCATTTCACGTCTCCTTCGCCGGGCTGGCCGAGTTCGAAATCGGTCACCGGGCGGCGCGCCGGGTCGCTGGCGTCGAACAGCAATGCGCCGTCGACCCAGACCTTGGCCGGGCGCGTATAGACGCTGAACGGATTGCCGTTCCACAGCACGATGTCGGCCATCTTGCCGGGCGTCAGGCTGCCCGTCTGCTGCTCGATGCCGAGCGCCTTGGCGGGGTTGGAGCTGAGCCAGGTCCACGCCTCGGCATCGCTGATCGCGATCCCCATGCGGCGACCGCTGGCGAGCGCCTTGGCCGCTTCCTGGTTGAGCCGCTGGATGCCGTTGGCGTCGTCCGAATGGACGATCGTGCAGGCGCCCGCCTGCTGCACCAGCGCGATGTTTTCGGGGACGCTGTCATAGGCCTCGAGCTTGAACCCCCACCAGTCGGCCCACATCGCCGAACAGACGCCGTTCTTGGCGAGCAGGTCGGCGACCTTGTAGCTTTCGACGGCGTGGTGGAAGGCGGTGACCTTATAGCCGAATTCCTTCGCCATATCGATCACCAGCGCCATCTCGTCGGCGCGATAGCAGTGATTGTGGACCAGGATGTCGCCCGCGAGCACGCCGGCGAGCGTTTCGTTGGCAAGGTCGCGCGCGACCTCCTTGCCGGCGTCGACCTTGCGCTTGTACTCGAGCGCCCTTGCCCAGGTCGCGCGGTTGACCGCGAAATTGCCCATCCGGGTCGAGGGCATCCGCCCCTTGCCGCCGTAGACCCGCTTCGGATTTTCGCCGCACGCCATCTTCATGCCATAGGGCGCGCCGGGGAACTTCATCCCCTGGACGGTGCGCGACGGCACGTTCTTGAGTGTGACCGTCCGGCCGCCCATCAGGTTCGCCGATCCGGGCAGGATCTGCAACGCGGTGATGCCGCCATTGGCCATCGCGCGGCCGAAGCCGGGATCCTGCGGCCAGACGCTGTGCTCGGCCCACACCTCGGGCGTCGTCGGGCTGGTCGCCTCGTTGCCGTCGCTGGTCGAATCGATGCCCGGCGAGGGATAGACGCCGAGATGGCTGTGCACGTCGATGATGCCGGGGGTGACGAAGCGGCCCGTGCCGTCGATCACCGTCGCGCCGGCGGGGATCGGCGTCGCCGCATCGCCCGCGGCGACGATCTTGCCGTTGGCGAAGACGACGGTGCCGCCGTCGATCCGGCCGCCCTCACCGTCGAACACGGTGACGTTGGTGATCGCCGTCGGCACGCCGGGATAGGCACGATAGGTCGATGGATAGGGGTTGGTGTCGAACGGCGGCGGCTTGACCGCGGGGTCGCTTGCGCTGGCGGTATCGCCGGTGTCGGCGGCGGTTGTCGCGCACCCGCCGAGCATGGCCAGGACGGCCAGCGAAATGCCCGCCCGCAACGTGATGTTTGGTCCCACCGTCACCCACTCCCCCGATTGATTCGACCACAATGCGTAACGCGCCGCCGGTCGATTGACCAGCGGCGCGTTGCAACTGTCGTCAGGGCAAGGGTTTTAGCCCCTTGGCGAGGTATCCGGATGAACCCCGGCCGCCTGCGGCTCGCCGACTTCGCCCCGGCCGAGCAGGTCGTCGCCCGGGTCGGCGTCACGCAGCGTGTCGAGGTGCATCCATTTCTTCACGATCGGGCTGAGCGCCAGCACGACCACCGCCGCGCCGATCGCCACCCAACCGATCTGGTTGTAGATGTCGAGCACCGCGCCCTTGGTCATCTCGCCGTCTTCGCCGCCGGTCGCTTCGCCGATCTTGCCCGCGACGAAATTGCCGACTGCGGTCATGTAGAACCATGCACCCATGATCAGCGACGCCATGAACGATGGCGCCAGCCGGTTCATCGCGCTGAGGCCGACCGGTGACAGGCACAGCTCGCCGGTCGTGTGGAGCAGGTAGATCAGGAAGACGAAGAGCACCGGCGTGGCGACTTCGGGTCCGACCGAATTGGCGCCCCAGACGAAGACGAGGAAGCCGAGACCGACCTGCGCCAGCGCGAGCGCGAACTTGGCCGGAGCCGAAGGTTCGAGACCGCGCTTGCCTAGGAATTGCCAGAGCCCCGCGAAAATCGGCGCAAAGATGATGATGTAGATCGGGTTGATCGACTGGAACAGCGACGCCGGGATGTCGCCGATATTGGCATAGCGATCGGTATAGAGGTTGAGGCTGCCGCCCGCCTGTTCGAACAGACCCCAGAACAGGGGGTTGAGCGCGACCAGGAAGAGGATGGCGAAAATCCGCTCGCGCGCATCCTTGGGCAGTTTGAACGCCTGGTAGAGGACGTAGCCGAGCAGGCCGAGACCCGAGATGATGAGCAGGCTCTGGATGATATCCTGATACTGCACGAGCGCCCACATCACCGCGACCGCGGCGACGCCGGTGGCATAGATCAGCATCTCCTTCTGGCGCGAAATCGCGGCCGGCGCTTCACCTGCGCCGAGCAGGACCTTCTTGCCGAGCACGAAGACGACCAGGCCGGCGATCATGCCGATACCCGCGAGGCCGAAACCATAGCTCCAGCCGACCCGCTGGCCGAGATAGCCGACCAGGATCGTGCCGAGCGCGGCGCCGACGTTGATGCCCATGTAGAAGATCGTATAGGCGCTGTCGCGACGCAGATCGGTCAGCCGGTAAAGCTGCCCGACCATCACCGAGATGTTCGCCTTGAGGAAGCCCGAACCGACGATGATCAGCGCCAGCGCCAGCCAGAACACGTTGATCGTGGAATCGGCTTGGCCGCCGACACCCTCGACCGCCATGAAACCGTGGCCGAAGGCGAGCAGGATGCCGCCGAACAGCACGGCCTTGCGCTGACCGAGGTAGCGATCGGCCAGATAACCGCCGAGCACCGGCGTAATGTAGACGAGGCTGGTATAGGCGCCGTAGATCAGCGTCGACTGGCCGTCGCTGAACAGCCAATGCTGCGTCAGGTAGAAAATGAGCAGCGCACGCATGCCGTAATAGGAAAAGCGTTCCCACATTTCGGCGAAGAACAGCATGTACAGGCCCTTGGGATGGCCCGCGAATTCCGGTTTCGACCGCATCAGCGCATAGCCGCCGATCGCCAAAAAGGCGCCCAACACGACGACGGCGATCGCGGCGATCCAGTCGCCTTCCTGCCACTGGGACATTTCCAACATTGGTGTCACGACATCATTCCCCTTTTAATCCGACGCTTGACGCGGCCTATTGTCTGCTGGCGCGGCACCGTAGCGCCGAATCCGCGCTTGTGAAGCCCGCATTGTCGCTTTTCATTCATGCCGCTAGTCGCTGTCGCCATGCTGAACGATCCTTCGAGCCTGCCTTCCTATCTCGCCTCGCGGCGCTCATCGCGCCCGCGCGACCTCGTCGCGCCCGGCCCCGACGCGACGCAACTCGACGCGATTTTGACGATCGCGGCGCGCACCCCCGACCATGGCAAGCTGGCGCCGTGGCGCTTCGTCGTCGTCGCCAGCGATCGCCGCGATGCCTTTGCCGCGATGCTGACGGCAGCCTATCGTGGCGAAAAGCCCAATGCCGGGCGCGTCGAGATCGACGCGGTCGATGCGTTCGCCCACCAGGCGCCGTGCCTCGTCGTCGTCCTATCGACCCCCGACACCGCGAGCCGCATCCCGCTTTGGGAACAGCAGCTGTCGTGCGGGGCGGCCGCGATGAACCTGATCCACGGCGCCCATGCGCACGGCTTCGCCGCCGGCTGGGTGACCGGCTGGGCGAGCTTCAACGCCGCCGTCGCCGCATCGCTGGGCGCCGGGCCCGACGACCGCATCGCCGGTTTCGTCTTCATCGGCAGCCCGGGCGAATCGCCCGCGGAACGGATCCGGCCGGCACTCGCCGACGTCGTTTCGCACTGGTCGCCGCGCCCCTGAACCGCGCCGATCAGGCGGCTTGACCGCCGCACTGTATTATGGCAATAAATCGGAATGATCGATCCCAACAAGCCCGTTTACCTGAAGCTGCGCGACAGCATCGCCGCCTCGATTCTCGACGGTCGCTATGGCGACGGCGACATGCTGCCGTCGGTCCGCGCGCTCGCCGCCGATGAAGGCGCCAACCCGCTGACCGTCGCCAAGGCCTATCAGACGTTTCAGGACGACGGCCTCGTCATGGTCAAGCGCGGCGTCGGCATGTTCGTCGCCGACGGCGCCTCGCGCAAGCTGCGCGACATGATGCGCGCCGATTTTCTCGACAATGTCTGGCCGCCGGTCGCCGCGCACATGCGCCGCATCGGGATCGAGATCGAGGACCTGGCCGCGCTCGACGCCTGAGGCGTCACCCGACCAGCTGCTCCCAGCGCCGCCGGAAGGTGGCATTGCCCGGTTCGATTAGCAGCGCCTTGACGGCGAGGTCGCGCGCGCGCGCTGCCGAACCGCCGGTGCGCGACAATGCCAGGCCGAGCAGGCTCGCTATTCCCGCATTGCCCGGCTGCAGCGCATAGGCCTGGCGCAACAGGTCGCGGGCCCGCTCGTCCTCGCCCTTGCCGAGATAGGCGCGGCCGAGCTGCGACAGGACGAGCGCTTCGCGGTTGCCAAGGCGAGCGCGCAGCGCCTCGAGCGTCGCGATCCCCCGGTCCCAGTCGCGCGCGTCGAGATAGAAGGCCGCCGCCACGCGATTGGCCGCGATCGAGCGCGGCGACGATGCGAGGAACGCGCTCAGCGTCTCGCTCGCCGCTTGGCGATCGCCGACCTTGAGATAGGCATCGACCAGCCGCAGCGCCGCCGCCTCGTCGGCGCGGATCGCCATCGCGCGCCGGTAGTCGGCCGCCGCCCCGGCATAATCGCCGCGCGCCATGGCGACATCGCCGGCAATGACATGCGCGGCCGCGACGCCGGGCGCCCCCGCGACGAGGTCGCGCGCCATCGTCGCCGAGCCGCCGAGATCGCCCTCGGCCAGCGCCGATCGCAGGCGCGGCAGGATCGCCTGCGCGCCCGCGCCGCGCGCATCGTCGCCAGCGCCGCGCACGAAGGTCGCGCTGACCCCCGGGAACGCCGCCGCCTGGTCGATCAGGTCGGCGGGCTGCGGCACCTGTCCGCTGGCGGCATAGGCCTGCGCGGCAAGCAGCAGGTGCCAGCTGTCGGCGCTGCGGTCGACGACGAGCGGCCGCATCGTCGCCCAGGCGGTCGCGCTGTCGCCCGCCGTCAGGCTGGCATCGGCCAGGATGATGCGCGCGGTCTCGTTGTCGGGCTGGCGCTCGACCAGCCGCTCGGCCCAGCCGAGCGCGATATTGGGTGCGCCCGAGGCATTTTCGACGATCGCGCGCACGAGCATGTACGACGGCTGGTCGCCGAGCTGGGCCTCGACGCGTTCGAGCAGCGAGCGGGCGAGCGGATACTGGCTCGCCCGCGCCGCGAGCACCGCCTGCAGGAACATCGGACGCGGATCGCGCGGTGCCAGCGCATGCGCGCGCCGCGCGATCGCCAGCATCGCCCGATAGCGCCCGGCATCGCCCAGCGTCGCGGCATAATCGGCGAGCGTATCGACATCCGACGGGTCGATCGCGACCGCGCGTTCGTACCAGGCCAGGCTGGCGATCAGGCCGTTGCGGTCGCGCGTGATATTGGCGCGCAGGCGCAGCGCGGCGGCGTTGCGCGGATCGATCTCGATTGCCAGGTCGACAGCGTCGGTCGCGCCGATAAGATCGGCATTGGCCAGGCGGAAGCGCGCGATTTCGATCCAGGTCGCGGGATCGCGCGGGGCGATGGCGACCGCTTCGTCGAACGCACCCGCGGCGCTTGCCAGATCGCCCGCGGCCAGCGCCGCCATGCCGCGCAGCCGGGCGCCATAGGCGGCATCGTCGGCGCGCACCGGTCCCTCCGCCAGGATCTCGAGCGCCCGGCCCGGTTCGCCCCGCAGCAAGGCGGCGTGCGCCGCAAGCGGTCGCACCTCGTCGGCGCTCGCCCCGGCCGACGCGGCGGCCGCGGCAGCCTCGGCGGCATCGTCGCCGTCCTTCAATGCGATCGCGACGCGGGCGCGGACGAGATGCGCGGCGGCGGCGCCGCGCGACGCGCGCACGGCATTGAGCGCTTCGACCCGAGCCGCGCGATAGTCGCGCGCGCGCTCGTAATCGAGGGCGCGCGCGATGGCGGCCCGGCCATCGGCCCCCGCGCTTGCGCTGGCGATCGGGATGCCGACCAGGCCGACGCATGCCGCGAGCGCGATGACGGTCGAACGTCTGAGGGGGCGAATCGCGGTCATTCTTGCATGCCATATTGCTTGATCAGGTCGTACAGCGTCGGCCGGCTGATCCCGAGCAGTTTCGCCGAGGCCGAAATATTGCCGTCGCAGCGCGCGATCGCCCGGCGGATCATCGCGCGGTCGCTCGCCTCGCGCGCCGCCTTGAGGTTGATCACCGCGCCCGCCTCGTCGTCGTCGTCCATGTCGAGATCCTCGGCCGAGACATATTTGCCGTCGGCCATGATGACCGCGCGCTTGATCCGGTTTTCGAGCTCGCGGACGTTGCCCGGCCACGGCCAGCTGTCGATCGCCGCCATCGCGCCCGGCGCCAGCCCGCGCACCTTCGATCCCATTTCCTGCGCGATCCGGCGGGTAAAGGTCTTGGCCAGCAGCACCGCATCGCCCGGCCGTTCGGCGAGCGACGGGATTTTGACGACGATCTCGGCGAGGCGATAGTACAGGTCCTCGCGGAACGCGGCCTCGGCGATCATCGTGTCGAGGTCGCGATGCGTGGCGCAGACGATGCGCGTATCGACCGCGATGCCGCGCCGCCCGCCGACGCGTTCGATCACGCGCTCCTGCAGGAAGCGGAGCAATTTGACCTGCAGCGCGAGCGGAATGTCGCCGACCTCGTCGAGGAACAGCGTGCCGCCGTCGGCCATCTCGATCTTGCCCTCGACGGTCTTGACCGCGCCGGTAAACGCGCCCTTTTCATGGCCGAACAACTCGCTTTCGAGCAGGTTTTCGGGGATCGCCGCGCAATTGATCGCAACGAAGGCGCCGTCCTTGCGCGCGCTGGCATCGTGCAGGCCGCGCGCCAGCAATTCCTTGCCGGTGCCGCTGGCGCCGAGCAGCATGACCGACGCGTCGGTCGCCGCGACGCGTTCGACCGTGCGCATGACCTTGAGCATTTCGGGCGCGCCGGTGATCAGCCGCGCCATCGCCGGTCGGGCGGCCTGGTTGGCGGCGAGGCGACGATTCTCCGCTTCGAGCGCGCTGACGTGAAACGCTCGCCGCACGATCAGGCCGAGCTCGTCGATGTCGATCGGCTTGCTGTAGAAATCATAGGCGCCGCGTTCGATCGCGGTCAGCGCGCTTCCGCGCGCGGCATGGCCCGACGCCACGATGACCTTGAGCTCGGGATCGATCGCGAGCATCTCGTCGAGCGTCGCAAATCCTTCGCGCGTGCCGTCGGCATCGGGCGGCAGGCCGAGGTCGAGCGTGACGACGGCGGGGCGGTGGCGGCGCAGCTGCTCGATCGCGCCGGCGCGGTCGCCGGCGACGATGACCTCGCAATCCTCATAGGCCCAGCGCAACTGTTTCTGCAGGCCCAGATCGTCCTCGACGACGAGCAGCTTGGGCAGCGATGCGATGTCGCCCTGGGCGGTCATGCGACGTTCCTGTCATTGCGTTGGGGTGCGGTTGCGCCGGGCGCCTGCGCCTGCGCCTTGGGCAGCCAGAGCGTAAAGCGGCTGCCCTTGCCGGCTTCGCTCTCGACCTCGATCTGGCCGTTGAGCGAGATCGCGAGCGCGCGTGCCTCGAACGCGCCGATGCCGAACCCGCCCGCCTTGGTCGACGCGAACGCCTTGAACAGGTCGTTGCGGACGAAGTCGGCGCTCATGCCTTCGCCGCGATCGACGACATCGATGGCGACGCGGCGATCGACGCCGCGCAGGATGATCCGCACGGGCTCGGCCGGATCGCTGGCATCGATCGCATTCTGCACGAGGTGACCGATAATCTGTTCGACCCGGGCACTGTCGGCAAAGGCGTCGAGATCGCCCTCGCCCGTCACGGCGATCGGGTGGAGACCCTGTTTCTGCGCGACCACGGCATCGACGACGCCGCGCAGCGACAGCCGCGCCGGGTCCATCTGCTTGCCCTTGTTATGCTGCGACAGCCGCGCCAGCAGCGTGTTCATCCGGCCGACCGAAATGTTGAGCGTCTCGACCATGTCGCGCCGGAATTCCGGCTTGTCGGCGTGGCGCTCGGCATTGCGCGCGAGCAGGCTGAGCTGGCTGACCGCATTCTTGATATCGTGCATGATGAAGGCGAAGCGGCGGTTGAATTCGTCGAACCGCCGCGCCTCGGCAAGCGCGTCCTGGCCCTGCGCTTCGCTGAGGTAGCTCGCGCACTGGCGCGCGACCGCTTTGAGCAGGTCGAAATCCTCCCAGTCGAGCGAGCGCGCGGGCTTGGGCTGCTTGAGCAGCACGAGCCCGGCAAGGCGGCCGAAATGCATCAGCGGCACGCCGATCCAGACAGCGTCGTTCGACAGCATCCACGCCGGGAAGATCGCGCGCTCGTCGGCGCCTGGCGGCAGCGTCCGGATGGCGTCGAATTCGACGATATAGCCGCTTTCCTCGACATGCAGCGCGGTGCGTGTCGGGACGCGCAGCGCGCCGGCATCGAAATCGTCCCAGTTCCAGCCGCTGGCATGGACCAGCGTCATCTGCTCGTCGGGCAGCAGCAGCAGCCCGCCGGGCGAGCCGGTGATGTCGGCGATCGCCTTGATCACCCTGGTCGGCAACGGTTCGCCATCGGCGTGCGAGCGGCCGATGGTCTGCGCGAAGCGCATCCATTCGCTGCGGTAATCGTATCGCTGGCGATAGAAATTCTTGAGGATGTTGACCTTGAACCAGGCGCGAAAGCCGCGCGACGGGGCGAGCAGCAGCAATGCCGCCAGGCCGCCGACGAGCACCGCCTGCTGCGCCAGCGATCCGTAATCGCCGCCGCTCGATCGCACGACATTGGCGATGATCGCCATGATCCCGAGATAGGCCGCGATGGCGAACAGCGACAGCGACTGGAACGCCATCCGCCGCGACACCGCAAAGCGCGTGCGGTCGCCCTTGTGCAACCAGCCCACCGCGAACAGCGGCACGAGCAAGATGCTGAGGGCCGGACGCAGCGCGATCAGCTTGGCCGCGGGCAGCCCGGCGATGATGCCGATCGTGTAAAGATTGAAATCATAGGCCCACAATGCCGTCAGTGCGGCGAATTTGGCGCCGAAACCGCTGTTCTTGTTCTGGACGACGATGCCGTACAGATTGTGCATCAGGACCAGCATCGCCGCGGCGACAATCAGGCTGAGATTGGCATAGAGCGATTGCAGCAACGGTCCGCCGACGACGCCGGTCGCGTCGAGCAGCTGCAGGCTCGCGACGCACGCCAGGATCGCCGCGACGACCTTGTAGATCAGCCGCACCGGGCGCGCGAAATTCTCGCGTCCGAAACTGCCGGCGAGCATCCACAGATAGGCGAGCCAACAGGCGTTGCGGAACGTTTCCAGAAAAGCGGCACTCGCCGGCGAATCGGGGAACAGTCCGGAAAATCCCGACCACAGACCGGTTGCGCTGAGCGCGAGCGCAAGCGTGTGGCGTAATCGCCGTTCGCGCCCCGCCGCGCGCAGCGCCCAGACCGCGAGCGCGACGAACAGCGCCGCCGACAGCGACGCCACCAGCGACACGGTCGCGTGGTCGAGGCTCGCCGCGGCCATCAGCGCGCGCCCGCCGGCCACAGCACGACGCGGATCGTCTGCAGCAGGATCAGCACGTCGAGAAACGGCGTATAGTTCTTCGCGTAATAAAGGTCGTATTCCAGCTTTTCGCGCGAATCCTCGACCGATGCGCCATAGGGCAGGTTGATCTGCGCCCAGCCGGTGAGGCCGGGTTTGACCATGTGCCGCTCGGCGTAGAACGGGATCTGCTGCTGGAGCCGGTCGACGAATTCGGGGCGCTCGGGACGCGGGCCGACGAAGCTCATATCGCCCTTGAGGACGCACCAGCATTGCGGCAGCTCGTCGATCCGGAGCATGCGGATCCAGCGCCCGACGCGCGTCACGCGCGGGTCGCCCTCGCTCGCCCACAGCGCAATGCCGCCGGCTTCGGCGTCGCTGCGCATCGAGCGCAGCTTGATGATCTCATAGGGCTGGCCATAGAGCCCGACGCGCGTCTGGCGATAGAATGCCGCGCCCGCGCTTTCCGCCTTCACCAGCACGGCGAACAGCGCGATCACCGGCGCCGCGAGCACCAGCAGGCTGAGCGCGACGACGATATCGAACAGCCGCTTGGCCAGCTTCGACAGGCGCTGGCCGGCGGTGAAGCCGTCGGAGAAAATGAACCAGCTCGGGTTGACGCTGTCGAGGTCGACGCGCCCCGTCTCGCGCTCGAAAAAGCTCGACAGGTCGTTGACGTGCACCCCGGTCGTCTTGATCCTGAGCAGGTCGTCGAGTGGCAATGCGTTGCGCCGCTCCTCGAGCGCGAGGACGACCTCGTTGGCGCGCAGGTCGACGACGTATTTGGCCATGTTGGCGATGGCCGCGCGCGGCACCGCGCCTTCGACGATCGGCGCATTGTCGGTCATGCCGATGAAGCCCGCGACGTGAAAACCGCTGTTGCGCGCGAGCGATAGGCGGCGGATCCGCTCGGCCCGCGCGCCCGCGCCCAGCACGACGATGCGCCGGCGATAGCTGTCGTTGTCGAGCGCCTTGAGCATCGCTATGCGGACCAGCGTTACGATGAAGATCGCCGCGATCATCGCATAGAGCGAATTCGATCGCCACAAGGTCGCGCCGGGCACGGCGAAGTTCATCAGCGAAAGGAAGATCACGCCGAGCGAAATCGCCGCCAGCAGCCGGGTCAGGGCAATGCGCAGCGACAGCAGCGCCTCGTTCGAATAGGCGCCGACCGCGACCATCGCCGCCCACAGCGAAACCGCGAATGTCGCGATGGGAATGAGGCGATCCTCGAAACCGCCGCCGTCCATGCCGATCTGGATCGCGCGCGCCTGCCAGCCGATCTCGCCGGCGAGCGCGAGCGCAAGCAGGTCGAGCAATCCCAGCAGCAGCACGGGATAGGGGATATAATGCTTGAAAAGCCGCAACATCGCCCGGTTTTCGTACCCCATAAGGTCGGCCAGCCCGACCCCTTGTTTCAAGGGTTTAGGCCAAAGCGGTAAAGTGTCGGTTAACTTTACACCGATCGCCGCCGGGCGACACGAAAAAGGGCGCAAGCGCCGTCAAAGCGCCTGCGCCCGGCCGAACGTCGCTCGATCGTATGCGTTACCGATCGAACGGGTTCAGGATTATTGACCGTCGACGGCTTCCTGCGCCGCTTCGCCGGCGTCCTGGACGGCGTCGCCGGCCTGCTGCGCCGCATCGCCGACGTCGCTGGCCGCGGCCGCCACCGCATTGTCCTTGGCGACTTCGCTGTTGTTCTGCGCGAGCAGGAACCACGCGCCGATCGCTAGCGCGATGAGGATCAGGATCCCGATCAAGAGGCCGCCACCGCCGCCCGATTTCTCGACATAGACGGTGTCGGGCCCGTTATCGCGCTCGACGACGCGCTCGGTGGTGACGCCGTCGTCGCGCGTCGTAATCTTTTCATCAGCCATCGCAATTCTCCCTTTTCGATTTCATTGCGCTGATAACGGCTGCGCAATCATTTAGGTTCCCGACGGCAAATGATTGTCCTCAGGGGCAAATATACGCGCCTTCATTTCTTTAATATGTCGAGCGCCATCGCGGTCATCGCCTCGGCGGCGGTCGCGATCAGCAGGTCGGCCTTGGGCGCCCAGGTCGCCGAATGCAGCGACGGCAGCGTCTTTTCCCCGCGCTGCGCGGCGGCGAAATCGGCCGGATCGACCCCGCCGGCCCAGAAGATGAGGCTCTCGATGCTCTTATCGGCGCGATAATAGCGCCCGAAATCCTCGCCGCCCATCACCGGCGGCGCCTTGATCACGCGCTCGGCGCCGAAGCGCGCGGTCGCAACCGCGGCGAAGCGCTCGGCCATGGCGGGCACGTTGTAGGTCGAGGGCGTATAGTCGTCGCGCAGGACGCGCACCACGGGCATGCGCGCCTCGTCGATTCCCGCGGCGATCGCCTCGCCCTTGGTGACCCGCGCGATCCCGCTCAGCAATTGCTCGCGCACCTCGTCGGTATAGCTGCGCACGGTCAGCTGCAGCCGCGCCTCGTCGGAGATGACGTTGTGCTTGGCGCCGGCATGAAAGCTGCCGACGGTGACGACCGCGGGCGCCTGCGGATCGACCTCGCGCGACACCAGCGTTTGCAGCGCCATGACGATCTTGCTGGCGAGGACGATCGGGTCCTTGGTGGTGTGCGGATAGGCGCCGTGGCCGCCGACGCCCTTCACCGTGATATCGACGCTGTCGACATTGGCGAGCGCATAGCCCGGCGTATAGCCGACCATGCCCGCAGGGAACTGCGCCGCATCGTGAAAGGCGATCGCGTGCGTCGGCTTGGGAAAGCGCGTGAACAGCCCGTCGTCGAGCATCGCCTGCGCGCCGGCGCCGGTTTCCTCGGCAGGCTGGCCGATCATCACCAGCGTGCCCGACCATTCGGCCTTGCGCGCGGCGAGCTGGCGCGCGGCGGCGACCCAGGCGGTCATGTGGGTATCGTGGCCGCAGGCGTGCATGACGCCGGTCTCGACGCCGGCATCGGTGGTGACGCGGACCCGCGACGCGAACGGGAGGCCGGTCGCCTCGGTCACCGGCAGCGCGTCCATGTCGGCGCGGATCAGCAGCACCGGTCCGGGCCCGTTCTCCATCACCGCGACGACGCCGGTGCCGCCGACCCGTTCGGTCACGACGAAGCCGAGCTTGCGCGCCTCGGCCGCCAGCCGCGCCGCCGACGCGGTTTCCTGGCCGCTCAGTTCGGGGTTCGCGTGCAGCGTGCGATACAGTTCCATCAGCGACGGCATGTCGCGCGCGATCGCGGTGTCGATATCGGGGGCCGCAACCTGCGCCATGGCGGGCTGGGCGAGCAGCATCGGCAGGGCGACGGCGAGGATGAATTTGGGGGTCATGGCGCAATCGGACCTTTCAGGGCTGTTGAACGGTAACGGGCCGCGCATGCGGCCTCAATCGGCGGGCTCGATCTCGATCACGTCGAGCAGCGATTCGAACGCGGGATAGGGCAGCGCCAGGCGCCAGTGCGCGGGGCTGATGCGCTCGACCAGCCCCGCCATGTCGCGGGCGGGATCGACGCCGTAATCGATGATCCCCTCCTCGTCGCCGAGCTGGAGAGTGCCGAGGAACACCTGGCGGCGGTCGGTGTCGTCGAACATCAGGCCGACCGGCCGCTGCGACCCCGACAGCTTGGTCAGGCTGAAAATCTCCTGCTCGGCGGCGATGCGGCAGGCGAACCAGCCATAAGCGGCGTAATCGAGCAGCCCCGCCTGCTTCGCGCCGAGCTTGGTCGTGCGGCAGCGATAGTCGCCGGGCGGGATATAGGGGTTGGGCAGCGCCGCATCGGGGTCGAACAACGCCCCGCCGGCGGCGATGTCGGCGCCATGCCCCGCCGCTCGCGCCGCGCTCAGCGCGCTTACCCAGGCCTGGCGCCAGTTGCGGACACGGTCGCGGTCGCTGCTCGTCGCGATGGCGCGCCAGCCCGCGATATCGGCATCGGCGGCGGCGACGCCCGACGGGCCGGCGGCGTGCATCGGCGCGCACGCCGGCAGCATCGCGACGGCGAGGCACGATAATCGCAGCAAAATCTTCATTGCGCGGTCCAGCCCCCGTCGATCGAATGATTGGCGCCGGTCGTCGCGCTCGCGGCGTCGGAACACAGGAACAGGGCGAGCGCCGCGACCTGGTCGACGGTGACGAACCGCTTGGTCGGCTGCGCGGCGAGCAGGACGTCGTTCATCACCTGCTCGCGCGTCAGCCCGCGGCTCTTCATCGTGTCGGGGATCTGGTTCTCGACCAGCGGCGTCCAGACATAGCCGGGGCTGATCGCGTTGACCGTGACGCCCGCCTGAGCGACCTCGAGCGCGACCGTCTTGGTCAGGCCGGCAATGCCGTGCTTGGCCGCGATATAGGCCGACTTGTTCGGGCTGGCGACGAGCGAATGCGCCGACGCGGTGTTGATGATCCGGCCCCAGCCCGCCCATTTCATGTGCGGCAGCGCGAGGCGCGTCGTGTGGAACGCCGCGGTCAGGTTGAGCGCGATGATCAGATCCCATTTTTCGGGCGGGAATGCGTCGATCGGCGCGACGTGCTGCGTGCCGGCATTGTTGACCAGGATGTCGACCCCGCCGCCGCGTTTGGCGATCGCGTCGAACATCGCGGCGATGGCATCGGCGTCGGTCAGGTCGGCGTCGTCGTAATGGGCCGGCGCCCCGCTCGCCTCGGCCAGCGCGGCGCGTTCGCGTTCGATCGCGTCGGCATCGCCGAACCCGTTGATGACGACGCTGGCGCCGGCACCGGCGAACGCCTGCGCGATGGCAAGGCCGATGCCGCTGGTCGATCCGGTGACGAGCGCGGTCTTGCCGCTAAGATCGGGGACGAGGGACAGGCTCAAGTAATTCTCCTGAGAGCAGGTGCGTGACAATGGCGGGCCATCGTGACAGGAACCTTCCTCCGGGTCCAATGTTCAATGACGGACTAAAAGCAGGCGGATAGGGTCCCGGCCCCCGCGCCCAACAGGAGATTGGCCATGCGGCTCGACGACCTCGACCCAAGCAAGAATGTTCGCGACCTCGGCACCGGAAGCGGCGGCGGTTTCGGCGGCGGCGGCCTCGGCGGACTGATCGGCCTCTTGCCGATGCTGCTCGGGCGCAAGATGGGCATCGGCACGATCGTCATTCTCGCGATCGTCGGCTATTTCGTCTTTTCGGGCGGCGGCCTCGGCCTGACCGGCGGCACCCCGGCGAGCCAGTCGGGCAACGGCGACAACGTCGCCTGCGATACCGCGGCCGAAGCCTTTTCGTGCAAGGTGCTGGCCTCGACCGAACAGGTCTGGGGCACGATCTTCCAGAACAATGGGTCGCGCTATCAGCCCACCGTGCTGACCTTCTACGATCGCTCGGCGCAGTCGGGCTGCGGCGCGGCGCAGTCGGCGATGGGGCCGTTCTACTGCCCGACCGACAGCAACATCTATCTCGACACCGCCTTCTACGACGAACTGTCGTCGCGCATGGGCGCGGGCGGCGACACCGCCCAGGCCTATGTCATCGCGCACGAGGTCGGCCATCACATCCAGGACCTGACCGGCGTGCTCGACCAGGCGCGCGGGATGCAGGCGCGCGCGTCGCAGGCCGAAGGCAATGCGATCCAGGTCCGCGTCGAACTGCAGGCCGATTGCTATGCCGGCGTCTGGGTCGCCCATGCCAAGGATGCGCAGGGTCGCGCCGCGGTCGAGCCCGGCGATGTCGAGGAAGGCCTGCGCGCCGCGCACCAGATCGGCGACGACACGCTGATGAAATCGGCGGGCCAGAACCCGGTCGAAAGCATGTTCACCCATGGCAGCTCGCAGCAGCGCATGACGTGGCTCAAGCGCGGCATCGAGACCGGCGACCCGGCCCAGTGCGACACCTTCAACGCGACGATCTGATCGGCCGGACCATCGCCCGCGCGGCGGCTGCTAGGCGATCTTGGCGGCGAGATCGGTGAGATAGCGATCGGAAAAGTCGGTCTCGATCTCGATCCAGAGCGGCGCGTGATCGGACAATTGCCAGGTGCGCCACTTGCGGTAGAGCTTGGCGGCGGTGTCGGCCCGATATTTGGGATCGGTTTCGGGATCCTTGTTCGGCATGTGCGCGGCATAGAGATCGGCATCGTCGTCGGTGAAGACCGCGGCGAACAGGTCGACCATGCCGCCGCCGCGCACCTTGAAGCGCTTGTCCTTCACCCGCACCGCGATCTGGTCGTAGAAATGCGCGCCCTGCTTGCGCACCTTGTCGCCGTCGATCGCCGCAGGAACCGTGAAATTCTCGCTCTTGAGCGCGGCCATCGTCTCGTGCTGCGGGCTGACGACGTTGAAATCGCCGAGCAGGATATAATTCTCGACCGCGCCGAGCCGGTCCTTTTCCTGCTTGCTCGCGCTGTCCTGGCGATCGGCGAAGAATTTCACCAATCCGCGAATCTCGTTGATCCGGCGCTGCAGCGCGGGCCCGCTCTCCTTGCCGTAATACAGGTGCGCGGTGCACAGGCTGAACTTGAACCAGCCCGCCTGGAACGCGACCAAAAAGGGGCTGCGCGCGAACTGCAGGCGCTTGCCCTCGATCGTCGCCGAATCGGGTTTAACCTTGTCGGGCGCGACGATCAGCTGGCCGTCGGGCAGGACGATCTCGCCCGCGATCTTGCGGAACCACACTTTGGTCCGGTTATAGACGAAGACCATGCGCTCGCCGTTGCCGCCGCTGCCTTCGGTGGTGTCGGTCGCGATATAGTCCCAGTCGCGCCCGAGGATCTTCATCACGCGCTCGAGCGCGGTGAGGTCGCGATTGACCTCCTGCACCGCGATCAGGTCGAACGACGCCAGGATTTCGGCGATGTAGTAAATGCTCTCGTCGAGGCGAGGGCCATAGCCGAACTTGTTCGAATCGAAATCGCGGATATTCCATGTCGCCAGCAGGAAAGACGACTCGCTCTTGCGTGATCGCACCTCGGCGAGCGACTTGCGCAAAGCAACCAGGCGTTGCGCGCATCGCTTGAATGCCGTGGTGTCTTCGCCGAACGCCCATTTCATGCCGCTATACACGTTCGACATCGCCGTGCTCCTTCGCTCTACTTCCCGCCGTCGCTATTGATACGCCAAAACGTCGTTGCTTAGAAGGTGCCGGGGCACGGGATCGGACGATTATTTGATCCGATCCGCCACCAAGCGTTCGACCACCGACGGATCGGCGAGCGTCGACGTGTCGCCGAGGTTGTCTGTGTCGCCCTCGGCGATCTTGCGCAGGATGCGGCGCATGATCTTGCCCGACCGCGTCTTGGGCAGCGCCGGGGTGAAATGGATCGCGTCGGGGCTGGCGATCGGGCCGATTTCCTGGCGCACCCAGTGGCGCAGTTCGGCGTGGAGCGCGTCGTCGTGCGCGTCGCCCGCATTCAGCGTGACATAGGCGTAGATGCCCTGCCCCTTGATGTCGTGCGGCATGCCGACGACCGCCGCTTCGGCGACCTTGGCGTGCGCGACGAGCGCGCTCTCGACCTCGGCGGTGCCCATGCGGTGGCCCGATACGTTGATGACGTCGTCGACGCGGCCGGTGATCCAGTAATAGCCATCCTCGTCGCGGCGGCAGCCGTCGCCGGTGAAATATTTGCCAGGATAGGTGGTGAAATAGGTTTCGATGAAGCGTTGGTGGTCGCCCCACAGCGATCGCATCTGCCCGGGCCAGCTGTCGGCGATGACGAGGTTGCCGCTCGTCGCGCCGGTGAGCACGCCGCCCTCGGCATCGACCAGCTGCGGCACGATGCCGAACAACGGCTTGGTCGCGCTTCCCGGTTTCAGGTCGGTCGCGCCGGGCAGCGGCGCGATCATGATCCCGCCGGTCTCGGTCTGCCACCAGGTATCGACGACGGGGCAGCGTTCCTCGCCGACAACGCGCCAATACCATTCCCATGCCTCGGGATTGATCGGCTCGCCGACACTGCCCAGCAGGCGCAGGCTCGACCGGTCGTGGCGCGTGACCCAGTCGTCGCCTTCGCGCATCAGCGCGCGGATCGCGGTCGGCGCGGTGTAGAAGATGTTGACGCCGAGCCGTTCGATCGTTTCCCAGAAGCGCCCGAAATCGGGGTAGTTGGGCACGCCGTCGAACATCACGCTCGTCGCGCCATTGGCCAGCGGGCCATAGACGACATAGCTGTGCCCGGTGACCCAGCCGACATCGGCGGTGCACCAGAACACCTCGCCGGATCGATAGTCGAAGACGTAGTGAAAGGTCATCGTCGCCCACAGCAGGTATCCGCCGGTGGTGTGCATCACGCCCTTGGGCTTGCCGGTCGAACCCGAGGTGTAGAGGATGAACAGCGGGTCCTCGGCGTTCATCGGCTCGGGCGCGCACTCGGGCGCCACGCCCTCGCGCGCCTCGTGATACCAGATATCGCGCCCCGCGGTCATCGCGACGTCGCCGCCAGTGCGGCGCACGACGATCACCGATGTGACACCGGGGCAATCTTCGAGCGCGGTGTCGACATTGGCCTTGAGCGGGATTGCCTTGCCGCCGCGCCGCCCCTCGTCGGCGGTGACGACATAGGCGCTGCCGCAGTCCTGGATGCGTCCGGCGAGGCTGTCGGGCGAAAAGCCGCCGAACACGACCGAATGGACGGCGCCGATCCGCGCGCAGGCGAGCATCGCGATGCCTGCCTCGGGGATCATCGGCATGTACAGCGTAACTCGGTCGCCCTTGGTAACGCCCTGCGCTTTCAGCACATTGGCGAAGCGGCAGACCTCGGCGTGGAGTTCGCGATAGCTGATCCGCCGCCCCTCGCCCGGTTCGTCGCCCTCGAAGATGATCGCGGTCTCGTCGCCGCGCGTCGCCAGGTGCCGGTCGAGACAGTTGACGCTGACGTTGAGCGCGCCGTCGGCGAACCACGCGATGCGGAAATCGTCGGCCGCGAACGACACGTCCTTGACCGTCGTGAACGGCGTCATCCAGTCGATCCGCTTCGCCTCCTCGCGCCAGAACGACTCGGCGTCGTCGCCCGTCGATTGCGCGTAAAGCCGGTCATAGCCGGCGGCATCGACGTGCGCCTCGCGCGCGAGATCGGCGGGGACCTTGTGGATTTCTGCGGACATCGTCGCGTCTCCTGTGATTTTCTTTCGGTTTAGCAGAAGTGCCGCCTTTCGTCCTAGCCCCCCGATTGGCACAGAGGCGCGCATGACCCGCGCCCTCCGCATCGTCCTCCTGGCGTCGAGCATCCTCGCCGCCCCCGCCTTCGCTCAGGACTCTGGCGAGGCGGGCGAAGCCGCGCCCGAAAACGTCGGCACGATCGTCGTCATCGGCACTGCTCTCCCCCCGCCGCCGGGCAGCGCGGCCTATTCGACCGCGACGATCGATCGCGACCGGCTGCTCGCCGACGCCTCGGGCCGGATCGAGAACGCGCTGCGGGATGTCGCCGGCTTCCAGCAGTTCCGCCGCTCGGACAGCCGCTCGGCCAACCCCAGCGCGCAGGGCGTGACGCTGCGCGGCCTCGGCGGCAACGCCAGCAGCCGCGCTCTGGTCCTGCTCGACGGCGTTCCCGTCGCCGATCCGTTCTTCGGCTATATTCCGTTCAATGCGCTCGCGCCCGAGCGGCTGGCCAGCGCCCGCATCACGCGCGGCGGCGGGACCGGCGCGTTTGGCGCGGGCGCGCTGACCGGGACGATCGAGCTGACCAGCGCCTCGCCCGCCAGCCTGCCCCGGCTCGCCGCGCGCGCATTCTACGGCAGCGGCAACGCCAGCGAGATCGCGCTCGCCACCGCGCAACCGCTTGGCGCGGGCCATGTCGTTCTCGCCGGGCGCTTCGATCGCGGCGACGGCTTCTACACCGTGCCCGAGGCCGCGCGCGGCCCCGCCGACGTGCGCGCACGCTATGCCAACGGCTCGCTGTCGGCGCAGGCGGTCGTGCCCGTTGGCGACGCCTCCGAACTGCAGGCGCGCGCGCTGATCTTTCGCGACGATCGCACGTTGCGCTTCGCGGGCGCCGACAGCCGCAGCGAAGGGGTCGACACCAGCCTGCGCTTCGTCGCGCGCGGGGCCTGGCAGGTCGAGGCGCTGGCCTATGCGCAGGCACGCAATTTCGCCAACATCGTCGTCAGCTCGACGCGCTTCGTCCCCGTGCTCGACCAGCGCGCGACGCCCTCGACCGGTCTCGGCGGCAAGATCGAGCTGCGCCCGCCGACCGGCAAGGCAGTGACGCTGCGCTTCGGCGTCGACGCACGCCAGGCCGACGGCGAGCTGCGCGAAAACGCGATCAGCGCCTTTTCGGGCCGCATCACCGCGCGGCGCCAGGCGTGCGGACGCAGCCTGACCGCAGGAGCATTCGGCGAAGGCGACTGGAGCCTCGGCGCCCTGACGCTGACCGCCGGCGCGCGGATCGACCGTTATGCGATCACACGCGGCTTCTTCGCCGAAACCGACGCGCTCGGCATCCCGACGATCGATCAGGCCTATCGCGACCGCACGGGCTGGGAACCGAGCGTGCGCGCCGGGCTGCGCTATCGAGCCTCACCCGCGCTGGCGCTGCGCAGCGCCGCCTATACCGGCTTTCGCCTGCCGACATTGAACGAGCTCTACCGCCCCTTCACCGTCTTTCCCGTCGTCACGCGCGCCAACGCCGCGCTGTCGCCCGAGCGGCTGCGCGGGGTCGAGGCGGGGCTCGACTGGACCCCGCGCGAGGATGTCGGCGTTTCACTGACCGCCTTCGCCAACCGGCTAGACGACGCGATCGCCAACGTCACGATCGGCCCCGCTCTGCGCGAGCGGCGGAATATCGACGCGATCGTTGCTTATGGCATCGAACTCGACGCGCACGCCGCGTTCGGCGCATTCGATCTCGGCGCCTCCTATGCCTTCAGCGATGCGAGCGTCCGCGCGAGCGGCGCCGCGGCCGCGATCGACGGGCGCCCGCCCGCGCAAAGCCCGCGCCACGCCGCGAGCGCGACGCTCGGCTGGCACCACGACGCAGCGCGCGCCTCGCTGACCGGCCGCTATGTCGGCCGCCAGTTCGAGGACGACCTCGGCGCCAACCCCCTCCCCGCCGCCGTCACCCTCGACGGCTTCGCCAGCATGCCGCTGAGCCGCCGCGCCTCGCTCATCGCCCGCGTCGAAAACCTGTTCGATGCGAAGGTCGTCACCCGCCGCGTCGGCACCGACAGCGAAATCGGCGCGCCAAGGATCGTGTGGCTGGGAATCGCAATAAGACGCTAGCGCCTCTGACCGTCATCCCAGCGAAAGCTGGGATCTATCTCGAGTCGCTTGCAACCGTGGTCAGAAATCAAAAACGGAGCTCACGTTCCGCATGGTCATCTGCCCATAGGCGGTTGCCACTATAACATATCGGCAGCTATTGATCCCCCATGGCTTCTAGACCGCTTCGGGACAGTGATATACGGCAAGCCGCCTACAGGCGGTTGCTGACGCACGCCCAAGCCTGTCCCGACACCCTCGTCATTGACGAGTTGGGCCTCGATCATGGCAGTTGCCGGATCGATATTGCCGTGATCAACGGCCATATCCGGGGCGTCGAAATCAAGGCAGAAGCCGACACCTTGGAGCGCTTGCCGCGGCAGGTAGCGGCCTATAGCGAGGTGGTAGATAAGGCCTTGTTGATCGTAGATACCAAACATCTTGCGTCGGCCATGACGATGGTGCCCGATTGGTGGGGCATTATGATCGCCGCGCGCGGTGCAACTCAGGGCGTGCGGTTTCGTCGTGTCCGATCGGAACGAGCCAACAAGGGCATCGATCCACTTGTTCTGGCTCGTCTACTTTGGCGACCTGAAGCGCAGGCGATCCTAAGAAGCCTTGGCGTTCCGGAGCGAGAGCTCCGAGCTCCACGTACGGCGCTTTACAAAATGTTGGTTGATAGGCTGCCGCTGCGCCGTCTCTCGCAAACTGTACGTGAGACCCTCAAGGCCCGAACATCATGGCGAGATCGGCCACCACTTTTGTGATGTGGTGGTTCGAGCCGACCCACCGCCATGTGGATAGGCTTCCGGTGCTTGCAATCCCGTCTCGGCATTGCTCGATATAGTCACTGCCGGGCGAGAAACCCGAGCCCAGGAAATGGGCTGAGCCAGTTACGGTGCCACTGCATCCCCGATACTGCCCGAACCCGTTGTCACGCACGTTGACACCCTTGACGATAATCCAACCATCGTCGCACGCGTAACGGATCGTCGCTGAAGGCTTCACTTTCCTCATGTCCATCCGTGTGTACGCATGGCCAGCAATGGCATAGTCAGCAAATGTCGGTTTGCGGACCGCCTCTCCCAGAAAAGTCGAAAGCGCCCGGAAAAAAGTCCATTCCCGCCGAGGCCAGAATTGGATCGGGCCCGTGACCTCGGCCATAGATGTCGGAAATGACGTACCTGCGAGAACGAGGCTGCGTGCAGTCGCCATGGTATTCGATGCCTGGATCGCAGCGGTGACGATGTTGATTAGTACGTCCTGTGGCTCCCAAGCCGGGGCTTCGAGATCGAGAACCACATCGCAGTCCGCAATGGTCACACCGAGCTGCTGAAGCATTGCACCCACATTGGCGTCGAAGGCGGGATCCAATGCCTCATCGAGAGAACAACGCAGCACCACTCCGGTCTGCATCAAGGCGCTCGCAGCTCTCACGGCCGTGCGATAGGCTGCGTTGCTGTCGAATCTGATGACCGGGATAAGCGTGGCTCCACGTGCGAAAGCCTGCTCGCACAGGTATTGCATTGGATGTTTGCCACCCTGCATCACCTCAGCCGGATCCAGCAGCCCGCAGTCGAGCAGAGCAAGGCGCGTTCCCCACTTTGCGTGAAAGCGAGCGGCAAATTTTGCGACGTGATCGTCGATCGACTTCGAAGGGGTCCAAGTATCGAAATCGAAATCCGGGGGGGTGATCTCGATAAGAGGAACAGTCCTATCCTTGACGGCGTCCGGCAGGCGCAAGAGCGCCTGATATTCGCCAAGTCGCCATTTGAGTATTGGAACATACTGAGTGTGCGTGATCGGCATGTCGTCGCCCCTCAAAGATCGAACTGGCGGCGAACTTCGCCATTGCCAACAAGCGTGCGAAACAGTGTGTAGTCATTCGCATCCCGTCGGATCCGGCCAGCGATCACTGCAGATGCCACGCCAAAGCGTTTCGCATCGGCCAGGACCGCCTTATCATTGCGGGTGAAGCGCGACACCGCAAGATTCCAGTTTGCCTCTGGGATGAGGGCTTCCTGTGCAAAATAGTCAGCGTCCTGCTCAACCTTGTCCGCCGCCGGCGCATCGTTGTCGTCAAAGATCGCCGTATATTCACCCAACCGGATGTGCAGCTTCAGATGGCCGATCTCATGGAGCAGCGTGAACCAGAAGTTGTCGAGCCGGTCGTGTCGCAAGGTCATCGCGATAATGGCATGATGATCGGCTGACGCCAGCGCAGCACCGTCAAGCAATGTGCCTGGCAGATGACGTTCGATTATCAGCGATATCCCCGCATCGCGCAGGTAGTCGCCCGCGAGGCGCGGTCCATTGTTTTCCAGACTGAGCCCGACAAGGCCGCGCACCCAGTCGGCGGTGAGACGGTCCCGATCAAAGGCCCGAACGGGGGGGTTGCGATCGGCCAGTGTGCGAACCCGTGCTTCCCAAGCTGCTATAGCAGCCTCATGGACTTGACCGCTGGACCGCACCGACTTGCGATGTAAGGCCATCGGCGCAAACTGTGAGTGACCACCTTGCAGGAATGCCGGGATCAGGTCGCCAGCGGCTTTCTTGGCCTGAGAGAGCGTACCCGAGAAGTCTTCGAACCAGCCACGCTTGAACATTTCGGCGAGCGGGAATGCCTGCCACACTGCCGGATCGACGCTATCGAGCCTCGGGCTGCCAACCAGTTGGGCGCGCTCGACGATGCGTACGTTTAGAGCATCGGCCACCTCCGTAAGCCGGTCCAGGCTTGCCATCCGGTAGCGGTCGGATTCGTAGCGCTGGATCTGCTGTTCGGCGACGCCGAGGAAATCACCGAGATCCTTCTGGCTCATGCCGCGTGCGACGCGGGCCTGAATGAGGATATCAGGCAAATTATGAAGGCTCTCCGCCGAAAACTCGGAAATCTTGCCTGCGCGGAGGTCTTCGTAGAAACCCACTTCCTCCTCGAGTTCGTCGATCTGACTGCGCAGCGCCGAGCGCTGCGCCTTCGCGAACACATCAGGGAAGTCGTCGGTCGGCGCCTCAAGCGCGGCAAAGGCTCCCGCCAGCTTATCGATTGAAGCCTTGGTCGACTTGTACTGCTTTTCGTTGGTGATCATGGCGTCGCTCCTTTCAGCGGCGCGAGCGGGATGCGGAGAATGCCTTTGGCCTGACCGGAAGACTTCTCTGCCTGGAAGAACTCGAGGAAGGGTGCGCCCGATCCGTTGGGCATTCCGGCAATGAACATCTCACCGAGGAATTTTGCCTTTTGCGCTGCTCGCTTGTTGTCGAAATCGAGAAGAACTGGATCCAGCTTGGCCGGGTCGACTCCGATATGCTCCCAGCATCCATCGTAATCGCCCGGGTGCGGCTTTGCGGTCACGAAGCTCCCGTCGAGGTAGACGCGGCTGCATCCGGCAGTAGCCAAGGCCTTTGCCATGCGGACAAAGCCATCGAATAGCCACTTGCGATGCGGTGTGATCGCGAAGCGCGCCTCAACCTCAGCAAGGGTAGTGTCGTGAATGCCGGGTGGCAACACGGCCCAAGGGCAAGGCGAGCCCAACTCGATAAATTCCGGTATCATCGACACAACAATATCGTTGTGTAATAAATTTGCAAGGATGAATTGAGACAAATCTAGCTAACGTCTTGTGGCGTGATCGGCCGAACGCGTCGTCTTCCCGCTTGAATGCGAACAATCATCTACCGGCCTAAGAGCCGTCGCCAAGATCCCAAATCCGGAATGACCGCATTCCACCCGATTCCAGACATCAGCTATCGGGCTTCCGGAATGTCGCCATCCCCTCCCCTCGTGGCGTTAATACAACATCGTCAGTTTCTGCTGAGCCGACGGATATCTGATAATATGCACCATATTGCATAATTATCCATTCCGCTGCATAGGCCGCCGATGATTCGCACAACTATCCTCGGCGCGACCGGCTATGTCGGCGCGGAATTGCTTCGCCTGATCGCCGCGCATGGCGATCTCGAGGTCGCGCAGTTGTGCGGCGACAGCGAGAGCGGCAGGCCGGTATCGGCGGTATTCCCGCATCTCGCGCTCGCCTATCGCGACCACGAGGTCGTCCGCTGGGACCCCGCGATGCTTGCCGGGTGCGACCTCGTCTTTGCCGCGCTGCCGCACGGCGCGTCGCAGCGGCTGGCGCCCGATATTCTCGCCAGCGGGACCAGGTTCGTCGATCTCGGCGCCGAATTCCGCCTCGATTCTTCGCACGATTATGCACGCTGGTATGGCGAGCCGCACAGCGCGCCCGACCTGCTCGACGCCTTCGTCTATGGCATTCCCGAACTCCACCGTAGCGCCATCGCCGGCGCGCAGGCGGTCGCCGCCGCGGGATGCTTCCCGACCGCCGCGATCCTCGCGCTGGCGCCGCTCGTCGCCGCCGGGCTGATCGATCCCGCGACCATCGTCGTCGATGCCGCCTCGGGCGTCACCGGCGCGGGCAAGGCGCCGAGGGCCGAGACGCATTTCGATACCGTCGACGAGAATTTCGCCGCCTACGGCCTGCTGTCGCACCGCCATACCGCCGAGATGGACATGGCGCTGGGCGGGCCCGTCCTCTTCACGCCGCATCTGGCACCGATGAACCGCGGCATCCTCGCGACCTGCTACGCGACCGCGTGCGGCGACGGCGATCCGCTCGCCATCCTCGCCGACGCCTATGCCGATGAGCGCTTCGTCCATGTGTCGGAGACGCCGCCATCGACCAAATGGGTGATGGGATCGAACGGAGCGCACGTCACCGCGCGCCGCTGCGAGCGGACCGGGCGCATCCTCGCGATCGCCGCTATCGATAACCTTGGAAAGGGAGCCGCGGGACAGATGATCCAGTGCGCCAATATCATGTTCGGCCTCGACGAAGCCGCGGGCCTGTCGACGATCGGCGTCTGGCCATGAGCGTTACCGCCGCGCCCGGGTTCGTCGCCGCAGGCTGCAACGCCGGGATCAAGAAGGGCAAGCCCGACATGGCGATGGTCGCGACCGACGACCGCCGCCCCGTCGCCGCGGTCGGCGTCTTCACGCAGAATAAATTCGTCGCGCCGCCGGTCGTGCTGTCGCGCGGGACGCTCGAAGCCAATGGCGGCCAGGCGGCGGCGATCGTCGTCAATTCGGGCAACGCCAATGCCGGGACGGGCGCACGCGGCATGGACGACGCGCGCGCGATGACCGCCGCGACGGCCGAGGCGCTCGGCATCGCGGCGGGCGACGTCCTCGTCTGTTCGACCGGGATCATCGGCGACCGCCTGCCGATGCAGAAAATCTTGCGCGGCATTCCCAGGCTCGCCGAAGCGCTCGGCATCGACGGCGGCAAGGACGCTGCGCGCGGCATCCTCACCACCGATCATCACCCCAAGGAAGCGGTGATTATCGGCGACGGCTTCACGCTGGGCGGCATGGCCAAGGGCTGCGGCATGATCGCGCCCAACATGGCAACGATGCTCGCCTTCCTCACCACCGATGCCGACATCCCCGTCGCGGCGATTCAGGCGATGCTGCGCGATGCGGTCGCACGCACCTTCAACACGCTCAACGTCGACGGCGCGACGTCGACCAACGACACCGTCTTCCTGCTCGCCAACGGGCGCGCCGGCCCGGTCGATCACGCCGCCTTCGCCGACGCGCTTTACCGCCTGTGCGAGGATTTGACGCTGCAGATGGCGCGCGATGCCGAGGGCGTGACCAAGGTCGTCCGCCTCGCCATCGACGGCGCCGCTTCCGACGCCGAAGCGCGCATCGCGGCCAAGGCGATCGCCGAGAACAACCTCGTCAAATGCAGCTGGTACGGCAGCGATCCCTATTGGGGGCGGTTGCTCGCCGCCGCAGGATCGTGCGGCGTCGCCTTCGATCCCGACGCCTCGAACGTGTCCTATGGCGGCATCGCCGTCTCGCGCGGCGGTATCGGGATACCGCATGACGCCGCCGCCGTCGCATCGCACATGGCAGCTTCCATGATCGCCATCGGCGTAACCCTCGGCACCGGTCCCGGCACCGCCAGCGCGATCGGCATCGATCTGGGCCCCGGCTATATCAAGGAAAACAGCGTTACGTCATGACCGATCAAAGCCCCCTTCCGCAGACTATCTCGGGCCTGTCACCAAGCGCAACCGCGCGCGTCCTCGTCGAGGCTTTGCCCTATATCCGCAAATTCGCGGGCAAGACCGTCATCGTCAAACTCGGCGGCAACGCGATCGACAAGGCGGTCGACAAGGCGCTGGCGCAGGACGTCCTGTTGCTGCGCAGCGTCGGCGTGCGTTGCGTCGTCGTCCATGGCGGCGGGCCGCAGGTCGACCGGACGATGGCGGCGATGGGCAAGACCCCCGAATTTCGTGACGGCCTGCGCGTTACCGATGCCGAGACGCTTGCGATCGTTCGCATGGTGCTGGTCGGCCAGGTCAATCGCGAGCTCGTCGCAACGATCAATCGCGAGGCGCTCGACGATCCCGTCGCGGTCGGCGTCGCGGGCGAGGACGGCGGCCTGCTCGTCGCCAGCCCGCGCGACCCCGCGCTCGGCTTCGTCGGCGACGTCGTCGCGGTCCGCGCCGCGATCCTCCACCGCCTGCTCGACGAAGGCCTGACCCCCGTCGTCTCGACCGTCGGCGCCGACCGGTCGGGTCAGCCGTATAACATCAACGCCGACGAGGCAGCGCGCGCGATTGCGGTGGCGATGCACGCCGAAAAGATCGTCTATCTTACCGCCGCACCGGGCCTGCTCGCCGATCCGCAAGATCCCGCCAGCCTGATCGCGCGGCTTTCCTCGGCCGAACTGCGCGAACGCCTCGACCACCCCAGCGTCGGCCAGGGCATGATTCCCAAGCTGCGCGCCAGCGCCGATGCGGTCGATGGCGGCGTGCCGACCGCGCACATCATCGATGGGCGGCTCGCCCACGCGCTGCTCATCGAACTGCTGACCGATCGCGGGATCGGCACGATGGTGACGAAGGAGACCGCGATATGACCAACTTGCTGACCATCGCCGACCTCTCGCGCGACGATCTGCTCGCCATCCTCGCTCTGTCCGAATCGTCGGGGCTCGGCCGCCCGCTCGCCGACCAGGGCGTCGCGCTCGTGTTCGAAAAGCCCAGCGCGCGGACGCGCAACGCGACCGAGATGGCGGTGGTCCAGCTCGGCGGGCATCCGATCGTCATGCGCCAGGACGAAATCGGCATCGGCCGCCGCGAAACCCCCGGGGATATCGCGCGCACGCTCGCCTGCTATCATGCCGTGATCGCCGCGCGCGTGTTCGATCACGCGATCCTCGAGGCGATGGCGGCAGCCACGCCGACGCCGATCCTCAACCTGCTGTCGAACCGCGCGCATCCGTTGCAGGCGCTCGCCGATATCCTCACCGTCCGCCAGCTCCACGGCAGCTTCCGCGACGTCAGGATCGCCTATGTCGGCGATGCCAACAACGTCGCGCGCAGCTTGGCCGAGGCGTGCGCGAAACTCGGCATCGCGATGACATTGGCCAGTCCCGACGGCTACGGCTTCGCCGCTGACGAACTCGCCTCGCTGCCCGGCGTCACGCAGCTCAGCGATCCTTATGAAGCGGTCGACGGCGCGCAGTTCGTCTATACCGACGTCTGGGTGTCGATGGGCCAGGACGACGAGAGTGCGACGCGCCAGGCAGCCTTTGCCGATTACGCGGTGACCGCCGACCTGATGGCGCACGCCGACGGCGCGCATTTCCTCCACTGCCTGCCCGCGATCCGCAACAGCGAAGTCGCCGCCGATGTCATCGACGGCCCCGCCAGCGCGGTCTGGCGCCAGGCGGAAAACCGCATGCATACGGCGCGCGGTGCGCTGGCGTGGATGGTGGGGATCCGCCCGTGACGCGCGCCGTCGCCCATCGACGCCAGGCGATCGCGAGCCTGATCAGCAGCGAGGAGATCGCCAGCCAGGACGATCTCGCTCGGCGCCTGGCCGACGCCGGACTCAGCGCGACGCAGGCGACGCTGTCGCGCGACCTCGATGCGCTCGGCGCGGTCAAGGTCAAGCGCGGCGGGCAACTGGCCTATGCCCTGCCCGACGAACTCGGCACCAGCGACTGGGCAGGCGAGAGGCTGACGACGTTGCTCGGCGAGTGGGTGGTGGGCGGCGAAGTGACCGGCAATCTTATCATCCTGCGGGCTCGACCCGGCTCGGCGCACGTCGTCGGCGCCGCGCTCGATCAGGCGCAGCTTTCCGAAGTCGCCGGTACGATCGCCGGCGACGACACGCTGTTCGTTGCCGTCCGCGACGGGTGCGACCCGGCCAAGGTCCTGCAGATGCTGGCGCGCTAGCCTCGATACCGAGACGACAAGGCCATCAGGCCATGAAATGAATGTCGATCGGCACCGTTGCGGCGGCAAGCAGCTTGCCGACCGGCGTCGCCGATGCGGCGCCATCGGCAATCGCCCGCTCGACCAGGTCGCGCGTCTTCTGACCGCGGACGACGAGGGTCAGCGTCCGGGCGGCCGTCATCGCACTGAGCGTCAGCGTGACGCGCGCGACGGGCGCATCGACCGGCATCGGATCGGGCGTGACACCGATGGCCCGCGCGTCGCCCTTGGGATCGACCGCGGCATCGAAATCGGCGCCGGGATGGATCGAGGCCACATCGCCGTCGACGCCGACGTTGAGCAGGACGAGATCGAGCGGCCAGCCGAGATCGCGTAGCCGCGCGTCGGCGGCGCGACCGGCGGCGGCGACATCGTCGGCGGCATCGCTGGTGATCGGATAGACGCGCGCACCCTGCGCCATGAACGATCGCGCCATCGCGGTGACGTTCGACAGGTCGTCGCCCATCGGCACCAGCCGGTCGTCGGTCGGCAGGATCATCACGCGCTTCCACGGCAGCTGCGCCTCCGCAAGCCGATCGAAGATGGCGTGCATCGCATCGCCGCCCGGCAACGCGATGATCGCATCGCCGCGGGTTTCGAGCGCACTTTCAATGACGAAGCGCACGTCGCCGGCAACAGCGCCGATCATCTCCTCGGCGTCGTCATAATCCCACCATTCGATCTCGGACTGGCTCATCGTTGTTTCCCGTATCTGGTAAATTCGATGCCGCTCTAATCGCCATCGCAGCGCGTTGCCACCCCCCAAGCGGTGCTGGCTTCGGCGAAGCGAGCGCGCTAGGCCGACGATCCAACGAGGAGAAGTTTATGGGTGCCGAAACGATCCGCGTCGACCGCCAGGGCGCGGTCGCGATTCTCACGCTCGACCGTCCCGACCGCCTCAACGCCTGCTCGACCGTGATGGCCGACGAAATCGTCGCCGCACTCGCCGACCTCGGCGATGCGCGCGCGGTGCTGTTGCGCGGCGAGGGACGCGCGTTTTGCGCCGGCGCCGATCTGCAGGCGGCGGGCGGCACGCATGCGACCCCGGGCGAAGGCGCCCATGCCGCGCTGGTCGAACATTTCAATCCGATGATCCTTGCGCTCGCCCGGCTCGACCGGCCGATCGTCTGCGCCGTGGCCGGCCCGGCGGCGGGGATCGGTTCGTCGATGGCGCTCGCCTGCGATTTCGTCGTTGCCGGGGCGAGCGCGTACTTCCTCCAGGCGTTCGTCAATATCGGGCTGATCCCCGACGGCGGGGCAAGCTGGCTGCTGCCGCGCCTCGTCGGCACCGCCCGCGCCGCCGAAATGATGATGCTGGGCGAAAAGCTTCCCGCCGCGAAGGCCGCCGAATGGGGGCTGATCCATCGCTGCGTCGCCGACGATGTTCTGGCCGATGAAGCGATGGCGCTGGCGACGCGGCTCGCGGCAATGCCGACCAAGGCGCTCGGCATCATGCGCGGCAATCTGCACGCCGGCCTGTCGGGCACGCTCGGCGAAACGCTCGAGCGCGAAGCCGTCGGCCAGCGCGCCGCCGCCGACAGCCGCGATGCGGCGATCGGCATGGCCGCGTTCCTGACCAAGCAGGAGGCGCAATTCACGGGTACATAAGGAGATGGAGGCCCGAGCCGGAATCGAACCGGCGTGCAAGGATTTGCAGTCCTCTGCGTAACCACTCCGCCATCGGGCCCCGTCACGCGGACCGTGCATCTGTGTGAGCGGGCGGCCAAAGTCAACCGCCATTCAGACGACCCATATCATGCGCGCGAAGGCGACGACTGTTGGCGTTGCGGGCGTTAGCCACTAACGCCAGCCGAAGTCTCGCCCCGCGCGAAAGTTGATTCGATAGACTGTATTGTTCTTGCAATACAGTTCAAGTGGAGATAATGCCGTGTCGATGACGATCGAACCCCATGATTTCGCCGCGATGCGCAAGGCCATGGTCGATAGCCAGCTGCGCACTTCGGACGTCACCGATCCGCCGCTAGTCGCAGCCATGGCCGCCGTGCCGCGCGAAGCGTTCGTCCCCGCCTCCCGGCGCGCCAATGCCTATACCGACCGCGCGATCCCGCTTGGCAAGGGCCGCAGCCTCAACCCGCCGCTGACGATCGGCCGCATGATCGCCGCCGCCGACGTTACCCGTATCGACAAGGTGCTGCTGATCGGCGCTGCGACGGGTTATGGCGCCGCCGTCCTGGCGCGCCTCGCGGGGCAGGTCGTCGCGCTGGAAAGCGACGGCGATCTCGCCGCTCAGGCGAAAACTGCGCTCGCCGGACTCGCCAATGTCACGCTCGTGACCGGCGACCTCGCAAAAGGCTGGGCCAAGGATGCCCCTTATACGCTGATCGTCCTCGACGGCGCCGTCCCCCATGTACCCGATGCGCTTGCCGCGCAGCTGGCGCCCGGTGGGCGTATGGTCGCCGCAATCGACGATCACGGCGTCACTCGCATTGCGCGCGGCGTTGCCGCCAACGGTCACATGTCCTTCATCGCCATTTCCGATGCCGAAGCCGCGCCGCTGCCCGGTTTCGTCGCCCCCGAACGCTTCACCTTCACCTGAACGACAAGGCTTTCCCCATGCGTCTCCCCCTTCTTGCCGGCACCGCCTTGCTCGGCCTGTGCATTCCCGGCCTTGCTTATGCCGACACGCTGCGCGAGGCGCTGATCAAGGCGTATGAGAACAACCCGACGTTGACCGGCGCGCGCGCGGGCCAGCGCGTCATCGACGAGAATGTGCCGATCGCGCGGTCGCAGGGGCTGCCCAATGTCGGCGCGTCGGTGTCGTACACCGAATATCTGCTGCAATCGTCGAACAGCTTCACCTCGCCCGACCGGGCCATTTCGGTGGGCCCGACGCTTAGCGTCCCGATCTATCAGGGCGGCGCGGTGAAGAATGCGGTCAGCGCCGCCGAAAAGCGCGTCGAGGCGGGCCAGGCGAACCTGCGGGCGACCGAGGCGAGCGTGTTCAGCCAGGCGGTGGGCGCCTATATGGACGTCATCCGCGACCAGGCGATCGTCGCGCTCAACGCGAGCAATATCGAGGTGCTGTCGGTCAATCGCCAGGCGACCGGCGATCGCTTCGAGATCGGCGACCTCACCCGGACCGACGTCGCCCAGTCCGAATCGCGTCTCGCCACCGCGCGCAGCCAGCTCCAGACCGCACAGGCTCAGCTGATCACGAGCCGCGAGAACTATATCCGCATCATCGGCGACACGCCCGACAATCTGCAGCCGCCCCCGCCGCTCCCCGGCCTGCCCGACAGCGCGCAGGAAGCGATCACCGTCGCGCTGGCCAACAACCCCGATATCGAATCGGCTCAGATCGCCATCGAAGCGGCACGCTACGACACGCGCGTTGCCGAAGCGGGAAAGCTGCCGAAGGTGACGCTCAACAGCCAGGTCGGCTATACCAATTATCTCGGCACGCTGGGCGGCAGCGGGGCCGGCGGCGCGGGGCTGACGCAGAACCAGACGACCGGCAGCGCCGGCGCGACGATCACCGTCCCGCTGTTCCAGGGCGGTCGTCCCGGCGCCCAGGTCCGCCAGGCGCAGGCGCTCACCTCGCAGGCGATGGAGCAGTTGATCGGCACCGAGCGGTCGGTCGTCGCGCAGACGCGATCGGCCTATGCCAGCTGGCAGGCGGCGCTCGCGGTCATTCAGTCGGCGCAGGTGGCGGTCGATGCAGCCTCGCTCAGCCTCGAGGGCGTGCGCGCCGAAAACAGCGTCGGCAATCGCACCATCCTCGACATCCTCAATGCCGAACAGGAATATCTCAACGCCCAGGTCACGCTGGTTCGCGCCCGCCGCGACGCCTATGTTGCCGGCTTCACGCTTCTCGCCGCGATGGGCAAGGCGGAGGCGCGCGACCTCGGTCTCGACGGCGGCGCGCTCTACGATCCGCAGCTTAACTACGACCGCGTCCGCAGCAAGATCTGGGACTGGGACAAGGACCCCGACCCGATGCCCCAGGCGACCAGCACCGCCGACACCCCGACGCAAAACGCCGACGTCCCCGCCAACGCTGCCGAACCCTCGGCGTTCGTCCCCAAGGGTTGAAGCCGCCCCACCGGAAAATTGGCTTGGCAGTTCGCGATGCTCCGCGCTAACAGGCGTTAACCATAGGGGAAGAGCGATGGGCGACATGTCCAAGGAACCGTCGATGGAGGACATCCTGTCCTCGATCCGCCGCGTCATCGAACGCGAGGATAGCGAACGCGACGGTAGCGTCGGCCAGACCGCGCGCCCTGCCTATGACGACGAACCGCTCGAACTCACCGAACGATCCGAGCTGCCCGAATCGACGCCTGCCGCGCCTTTCCCCGCGATCGCGCGGGACAGCCAACGCATCTCGATGCGGTCCGACGACGACGACGCGATCGTGTCGTCGGGCGCTGCCGATGCCAGCCGGGCCCAGCTCGCCTCGCTCGAAAGCCTGGCTGGCAGCGATCCTGCGCCGTCGACGTCGCCGACGATCGAGGAGATGGTTCGCGAGAGCCTGCGTCCGATGCTCAAGGCGTGGCTCGACGACAACCTGCCTGCGGTCGTCGAGCGCATCGTCCAACGCGAAGTCGAACGGATTACGCGAAAATAATCCTGCGCTTGCGGCCTGGCGCTGCACCCCCCAGATAGCGATCATGCCGCTCAGCATGACCAAGATCGCCTTTGGCTGCGACAGTTTCCGGTATCTCGCCGATCGCATCGCCTTGCGCGGGCGCGAGGCGGCGGACGGCAGGATGCGCATGACGACGCGCTATCGGCCCAAGCGGTGGCAGGAGATGATCGGCGGGTCGCTGTACTGGATCCTCGCGCACCAGATCGTCGGTCGCAGCGAGATCGTCGCGTTCGAGGACGCGCCCGACGGGCGCATCTACATCGTCCTCGATCCGCGCGTCATCCCGGTCCAGCCCAAGCCCAAGCGCGCGCATCAGGGCTGGCGCTATCTCACCCCCGAAAATGCGCCCAAGGATTTCGACGGCGAAATCGACGACATCGCGGCGATTCCGGCCAATGTCCTCAAGGAATTGAGCAGGCTGGCGCTGGTTTAGCCCGCCAGCCAGTGCTCGAGCAGCGTCCGCGCGATGGCGATCGGCGGCGGAGCGAGAAACCGCGCGGATCCATCGCCTGCCAGCGCGGCGCTCACAACTCCTCGCGTCACCCAGATCGCTTCATCGACCTCGCTGGTGTCGAGCGTCACACGGTCGTCCTCGGCATGGGCGATACAGCCGATCATCAGCGAGCTGGGAAACGGCCAAGGCTGGCTCGCGACGTAATCGACGCGGCGGGCGCGGATCCCCGCTTCCTCGAACAGCTCGCGTGCGACCGCTTCCTCGATGCTCTCGCCCGGTTCGACGAACCCTGCCAGCGCCGACATGCGCCCGGGCGGAAAACCGACACCATGCCCGACCAGGACGCGCGCCTCGCCATCGGCAGCGACATGTTCGGCGAGCATGATGACGACGGGGTCGGTGCGCGGGAAATGTTCGGCACGACAGGCGGGGCAATCGCGCTGCCAGCCTCCCTTGGCCACCGCCGTTTGGCTGCCGCAGCTCGCACAGAATCGCTGGCTGGCGTGCCACGCGACAAGGCTGCGCGCGCCGGCATAGAGCGCCGCCTGGTCGGATGCGAGCAGCCCGAGTGCGGCCCAGCAGCTGCGCGAACGCCCGTCGATCGAAGAACAATCGTCAGGCAGCGGCGCGAAATGCGGAATATCGTCGATCAAGCCGAGGAACAGCGGTTCGATATCGGCCGCGGCATCGATCAGCGCGTGCCATACCAAGGCGCCACCTGCGACGGTCGGATCGAGCGCATCGAGCGCCAGGAGCCGCGCCCGGCGATCGCCGCGCGCCGCCGCCAGCCGCACGGGATCGCCGCGAACGTGATCGGCGCGATCGATTCCCGCGCCGGTAAACGCTGGCGCCTGGGCTCGATTCAAGCGAGATCCCTGGCGATCGCGGCGGGCACGCCCGACTGGAACGGCAGCGCCTCGGCCGGCATATATTGCGCATAGGCGGCGATCCGCAGCCCGCGCTTGCGATCGACCCAGCCGATCGTGCCGGCGGCACCGGCCCAGCCATAGACGCCCTCGCGCGGGCCGCCGGTCAGGCCGACCCGTCCGCCGGCGCCGAACCCTTCGCCGTCGACGAAGCTGCCCTTGGTATCGACCCCGGCGGGCAGCAGGTTCGACATGCCGAGCCGCGCCGTCTCGGGCGCCATGATGCGGACATCGCCGATCGCCCCTTCGCCGAGCAGCATCGCCTGGAAGCGGTCGTAATCGCGCGCCGAACCGACCAGTCCCGATCCGCCGAAGGGAAAGGCGGGCGTGTCGAGATAGATCGAATTGCTGCCGACATCGATCGGCATCAGCAACGGGCCAAGCGGCGCATAATTCGTGGTCAGTCGCGCGACCTGGCTCTGCGGGACGCGGAAGAAACTGCTCTTCATCGCCAGCGGCGTAAAGATGCGCTGCGACAGATATTGGTCGAACGGCATGCCCGACGCGAGCTCGATGACGCGGCCCATCAGGTCGAGCCCGACCGAATAGCTCCATTTCGTGCCGGGTTCGTAAACCAGGGGCAGCGTCGCCAGACGATCGGCGAACTCCTCCAGGCTCGGCGCGGGCGTGCCGGTATCGAGGCCGGGAATGCTGATCCGGCTGACCTGGCCGGGCAAAATCCCCTCGCGGACATAAGCGTCCTTGATCGGACCCGACTGGATGATGTTGTAACCCAGTCCGGCGGTATGCGTCAGCAGGTGGCGGATCGTGATCTGCGTCCTGGCATCGACCGTCTCGTTGACCGGGCCGTTGGCGCTTTTGAGCACCTTCATCTTGGCGAAGGCGGGGAGGAAATCGGACAATGGCTGGTCGAGCGCGAGCTTGCCATCGCCGATCAGGATCATCGCCGCCATGCCGGTAACCGGCTTGGTCATCGAATAGAGGCGCCACAGCGTGTCGATATCGACCTGTTTCTCGCTATCGTTGGCGATCGTACCGACCGCGATGACGTGCGGCGCGGTCGCACCCTTGCCGACCGTCGCCAGGGCACCGGGCAGCTGCTTGCGTGCGACGAAGCCGCGGATGAACGCGTCCAGCGCCGGATAGCTCTCGCTCGCCTTGACGAGCGCAAGCGCCGCGCCGCTGTGGAGCAATGCGCCGCCGGCGACCAATGCGCCAAGAAAGCCGCGCCGGGCGATGATCGTTTCGTGCAGCATTCAGGTTCCTTCCATTTGCGTCCCCGCCATCATCGCACGGACCGCCTTGGCATACAGCGTCGGCAGACCGGCATCGCCGATGTCCGCCAGCGGCCACCATTCCGCTTCCGCACCTGCGAGGCAAGGCGATTCTGGAGCAAGCGTCGCGACGTGCAGCTGGAGCGCGAAATGCGTGAAGACATGCTGAACGGCGATCCCGCTATCGCGCCCGCCCTGGGGAAGTTCGGCCAGCGCATCGGTCCATTCGCCGCCGGGCAACGCGCGCATCCCGCCGAGCATTCCCCGGCCCGCGCGGCGGACGAGCATGACCTGGCCATCGCGCACGACCCAATGGGCCCAGCCATGACGCAGCGGACGCGCCCGCTTGGCTGGCTTGACCGGAAGGCTCTCGGCAATGTCGCGTTGATAGGCCTCGCAATGGCCGCTCAGCGGACAGCGGTCGCATTGCGGCGCACGCACGGTGCACACACTGGCGCCAAGATCCATCATCGCCTGCGCGAAGTCGCCCGCGCGCGCGCTCGGCGTCATCGCGTCGACGGCGGCGCGAATTGCGCGTTTCGCCTTGGGCAGCGGTTCGACAATCGCGAACAGCCGCGCGGCGACGCGCTCGACATTGGCATCGACGACGACGGCGCGCCGATCGAACGCGATCGCGGCTACGGCTGCGGCGGTATAATCGCCGATTCCGGGCAGCGCGCGCAACCCCGCCTCGGTGTCGGGAAACACGCCGCCATGGACCTCGCAGATCGTCCGCGCGCAGGCGATCAGGTTGCGCGCGCGGGCATAATAACCGAGCCCCGCCCACGCGGCCATGACATCGCTATCGGCGGCGGCGGCGAGCGCGGCCACGTCGGGCCAGCGATCGACGAAGCGGGCAAAATGCGGCGCGACCGCCGTCACCGTCGTTTGCTGCAGCATGATTTCGGACAGCCAGACGCGATACGGATCGGCTCGCCCGCCGCTTCCCGGCGCAGTGCGCCACGGCAGGACGCGCGCGTGATCGTCGTACCAGCCGAGCAGGATTGCGGCGACCGACGCGCCTTCTCCGATTGATCGCTCGACTGTCATGGATGCGCTATGGCATGACCGCAGCGATGGCGAAACGACCCGATTCCTCCGGACCGACCAAGTCGGTCAAGGCCGCCCGCGCGGCCAAGCCGAAGCCGGCGACAAAGCCGCGCACCAAGCTCGCGCGGCCGCCCGAACGCGCGCGCGGCGGCGCGGCGCGCAACATCGCCGACCTCATGCCCGAAATCGGTCGTGCGGCCTTTCGCCGCTTCGGCTTCGTGCAAAGCTCGATCGTGACGCGCTGGCCCGAAATTGCGGGCGCGCGCTATGCCGAGGTGACGGCGCCCGAATCCTTGCGTTTTCCGCATGGCAAGCGCGAGGGCGGAACGCTCCATCTCACCGTATCGGGCGCGCACGCACCGATGCTGCAACATGTCGAACCCGAGCTGATCGAACGCGTCAATCGCTTCTTCGGCTATCGCGCGGTCGAGCGCATCCGCATGACGCAGGGCCGCGTCACCCCGCCCGCGCCGCCGCCCGATCGCCCGCCCGCCATCCTCAAGCCGATCCCGATCGAACTGGGCGAAAGCCTGCGCGACGTCGGCGACCCCGAACTGAAAAAGGTTCTCGAAAGCCTCGCCGCCGGACTTGCCAACAGCAGCGGACCGCCTAAAATCGGTTGAAATCACGATCCGGCGCGCGTGCCGATGACAGGAAGTCCTTTTCGATGCTGGGTAAATCGCTTTCAATCCTGTGCGCCGTCGCCGCAACCATGTCGCTGGCGGCCTCGGCCTCCGCAGCCAATGACAGCGCGGCGCAACCCGCCAGCCAGGACTGGTCGAGCGTCGTTGCGCCGTCGGCATACGGTGGCGTCATCGTCGGCAATCCCGATGCGTCGGTCCGGCTGGTCGAATATATCAGCTACACCTGCCCACAGTGCGCTGATTTTTCGCAGCGCTACGACAGCGTGATGAAACGCGATTTCGTCGCGGATGGCGCCGTGCTGCTCGAGATTCGCCCCTATCTGCGCAACATCCCCGACTATGCGGCGTCGATGCTCGCCAGCTGCGGCGGGGCGGAGCGCTATCTTGGCAATCACAAGGCGATCTTTGGTGCGCAGCCGGTCTGGCTGGCCCGGCTCAAGACGATTGCGCCCGCTCGCCAACACCAATGGGAGGAAAGCGGCGCCGCTGTCGGCATGGCGATGATCCTTGCCGACACCGGACTCGACCGGGTCATGACCGAGTACGGAATGGAGCCCGATCAGATATCGACCTGCCTCGCCGACGCGGCGACCTTCGCGGCGATCCAGGCGGGCACGAAGGACGCACGCGAAGCGGGTGTGGACGGCACGCCCAGCTTCGTCCTCAATGGACAATTACTCAATCTCGCAAGCTGGGACGATTTGAGGCTCGCCATCGCGACCGCCATCGCCCGCAAACAATAATCCCTTATTCGGAGAAGATCATGCGCCCCATTCGCTCTCTCACCCTCGCCGCCATGGTGGCGCTCTCGCTCGCCGCTTGCGGCAGCGAGACGGTCGATCCGGCCAAGCAGCAGGATGCGGTCGCCAAGGTCGCCGCGCCGCAAGGCAGCAGCTGGTCGCAGACGATCACCCAGACCGACGATGGCGGCTTCGTCATGGGCAATCCCGACGCGCCGATCACCTTGGTCGAATATGGCTCGCTGACGTGCAGCCACTGCGCCGACTTTTCGACCAGTTCGACCGACGAACTGTCGAAGAACTTCGTCGACACCGGCCAGGTCGCCTTTGAATTTCGCAATTACCTGCTCAATCCGCAGGTCGACGCTCTCGCCGCGACGATCATCACCTGCGCGGGCAAGGATCGCTATTATCCGCTCACCGAAAATCTCTTTGCCAACCAAGGCGAGCTTTACGGCCACCTCCAGGCAATGGGCACGCCGCCCGAAATAGGCAATCTGCCCGACAACCAGAAATTCGTCGTCATGGCCAAGGCGATGGGGCTCGACAAATTCTTCGGCGCACGCGGCGTCAGCGAAGACGAGATCACCCAGTGCCTGTCCGATCCGGCCAAGGTTCAGGCGGTCGCCGACCGATCGCAAAAGGGCGGCGAACAGTATAATATCACGGGCACCCCGACCTTCGTCCTGAACGGCAGCGTCGTGGACGAAGGCAATACCTGGCCGCTGATCCGGGAACGGTTGCGCACCGCCGGGGCGCGCTGATCCGGGTCGATGATCGGGGGGATACGATGCTAGGAGGGCACGGGCCCGATCCGGCGGGACCTGGCCCGCAATGAAGATCAAGCGCCTGCGCCTGACCGGCTTCAAGAGCTTCGTCGAACCCGCCGAGCTCAGGATCGAGCCAGGCCTCACCGGCGTCGTCGGCCCCAATGGCTGCGGCAAGTCGAACCTGCTCGAGGCGATCCGCTGGGTGATGGGCGAAAATTCGCCCAAGTCGATGCGCAGCGGCGGCATGGACGACGTCATCTTCGCCGGCACCTCGTCGCGCCCGCAGCGCGATTTCGCCGAAGTCGGCCTTGTCGCCGACCTCGAAGGCGCGACATTGGCGAGCATCGGCGATGCCGACAGCGACGACGAACTCGAAGTCGTCCGCCGGATCGAGCGCGGACAGGGGTCGGCCTATCGCGCCAATGGCCGCGACGTCCGCGCCAAGGACATCGCACTGATCTTCGCCGATGCCGCAACCGGCGCGCACAGCCCCGCGCTGGTCAGCCAGGGAAAGATCGCCGCGGTCATCTCTGCCAAGCCCGCCGAGCGTCGCCAGATGCTCGAGGAGGCGGCGGGAATCGCGGGCCTCCACGTCCGCCGCAAGGATGCCGAACAGAAACTGCGAGCGACCGAGGCCAATCTCGAACGCCTCGACACGATCATCGGCGACATGGCACAGCGCGCCGGACAGCTGCGCCGTCAGGCGCGTGCCGCCGAACGCTATCAGAGCCTGTCCGACCAGATCCGCGTCGCCGAGGCGCGGATGATCTACGCGCGCTGGCGCGACGCCGCCGCCGCCGCCGACCTTGCGCGCGAACAGGCCGAAGCGGCGAGCGAGGCCGTCCGCACCGCGCAGGAGGCGCAGGAAGCCGCCAGCGCCTATCGCCTGGCGGCGGCGAAAACGCTCGAGCAGCGTCGCGCGACCGCCCGTGAGGCAGACCAGGCGGCATCGACCGTCGCGCAAAAGCTGGCGCGGATGAGCGCCGAGGCCGAAGCGCAGGAACGCCGCGCCGCCGATTTGGCCGAACAATTGCAGCGCATCGTCGAAGACCGCGCCCGCGAAGGCTCGCTTGCCGAAGAAGCGGCGGTCACGATCGCGCGGCTCGGCGACGAAGCCACGACGCTGGCGAAGGATATCGGCGATGGCGAGGCGCGCCTCCCCGAGCTGACCGCCGCGATCAACGCGACCGCCGCGACGATGCGCGACGCCGAGGTCGAACTCGCCCAGTTGCGCGCCGACATCGCCGGCGAGACTGCCGACCGCCGCATCGCCGAAGCGCAATTGGCGAGCGCGCGCGATGCCGCCGAGCGCCTCGCACGCGATCTTGCGACCGCGCGCGAGCAACTTGCCGCGCTGACCGAAGCGCGCGCGATCGAGGCGCGCCTCGCCGATGCCGAAGCGCGGACGGCGGTCGCGGCGAAACTATCGGCGGCGGCGCAAACCGCGTTGGGCGAAGGCGAGGCGACGCTGGAAGCCGCGATCGCGGCGCGCCAGCAGGCCGACCGTGCCGCCGCCGAGGTGCGCGCCGCGTTAACCGTGCTGCAGAGCGAAGCGGGCGCGCTCGAACGCGACCTCGGTCATGCCGGCGATCAACGTCGCGCGCTCGATGCGATCGCCGTCGCCAAGGGCTATGAACAGGCGATGGCGGCCGCGCTCGGCGACGACCTCGACGCGCATGTCGGCGGCGACGCGGGCTGGCTGGGCGCCGCGCCGGACGCCGCCGATCCGCCCTTGCCCACCGGGACCGAATGCCTCGCCGACCATGTCGAGGCCCCGGCCGAGCTGCACCGCAGACTGCGTCAGATCGCGGTTGCCGACACCGACGCCGGCCAGCTGCTCGCGGTCGGCCAGCGCCTGGTGACGCGCGCAGGATCGCTGCGCCGCTGGGACGGATTTACCCGCGATCATGGCGGCGCGATCGCCGCCGAACAACTCGTCCGCCGCAACCGGCTCGCGGCCATTACGCAGCAGCTGCCGTCGCTCGAAACCGCGTCGGACCGCTCGGCGATGGCGCTGACCGCAGCGGCCCAACACGTGGTGCGCGCCGAAGAGGCGCTCGCCGATGCCCGCCGCCAGCGCACCGCCGCCGACGATGCGCATCGCGGCGCGTTGCGCGATGCCGACCTTGCGCGCGGCGAGATCGAACGGCAGCGCGAGCGTACCGAAATGCTCGACGCCCGGCTGGCCGATCTCGAAGAACGATCCGCGACCGCCCTCGCCGCGCGGGACGAAGCGCAGGCTCGCCTCGACGCGCTGCCCGCCGCCGACCGCTCGACCGACCGGCTCGCCGCGCTCGAAGCGCGCGCCGCGCAGGCGCGCCAGGCGGCCCAACAGGCACGCGATGCCGAACAGGACCTCAAGGCGATGCTTGCCGAGCTGCGCGAACACCAGGCAGGGACTGCCGCCGAGGAAAAAGGCTGGCGCGCCCGCGCGGGCGAGGCGGCGGCACGCATCGACCAGCTCGCCGAACGCCACCGCCTGCTCGAGGGCGAAGGCGACAGGCTCGGCGAGATGCCGACGCAGCTGCGCGACGACATCGCCCGGCTTGAGGCGGCGCAGGTCGAACTCGCCGCGCGCCGCGACACCATGCGCGCCGAAGAGGCTGACGCCGAGGCCGCGCTGGCCGCTCGCGAGGACGAGATGACGGCAACGCGCGAGGCGCTGTCGAGCGCGCGCGAGGAACGTGCCGGGGCGCAGGCGCGCGCCGAGGCGCAGGAATTGCGCCGCGTCGAAATGGGGCGCGTGTCGAACGAGCGCTTCGAATGCCCTCCCCCGCTATTGCCGCAGGTTGCCGAATTCGACGACGCCGACGTCGCCGATCCCGCCGCCGAATCGCAACGGCATGAACAGCTCGCCGCCGCGCGCGAACGGATCGGCCCGGTCAATCTCGTCGCCGCGCAGGAACTCGAGGAGCTCGACGGGGATCATGCCCGCTCGGCCGAGGAAGCCGAGGAATTGCGCCAGGCGGTGGCGCGGCTGCGCGGATCGATCGGCAGTCTGAACCGCGAAGGGCGCGTGCGCCTGCGCCAGGCCTTTATCGATGTCGATACGCATTTCCAGCGCCTGTTCGCGACCTTGTTCAACGGCGGCGCGGCGCATCTCGAACTCGTCGATTCGGACGACCCGCTCGAAGCCGGGCTCGAGATCATGGCGCAGCCGCCGGGCAAGAAGCTCGCCTCGCTGACCCTGTTGTCGGGCGGCGAACAGGCGCTGACCGCGATCGCGCTGATCTTCGCGCTGTTCCTCACCAACCCCGCGCCGATCTGCGTCCTCGACGAGGTCGACGCCCCATTGGACGACGCCAATATCGAACGCTTCTGCGACCTGCTCGACAAGATGACGCGCGAAACCGCAACGCGTTACCTCATCGTCACGCACAACGCCGTGACGATGAGCCGCATGCACCGCCTGTTCGGCGTGACGATGGTCGAACAGGGCGTCAGCCGCCTGGTGTCGGTCGATCTGGAAGCGGCTGAGGAATTGGTCGCGGCGTGAGGGTATCGGATCGGCGAAGGTTGAATGTTCGCTATCGGTGAAAAGGCGGACATCCGCCGCTCGATTGCGCAACGCTACCGATTTACCGTCAGGTCGTCCAAGCCGGAGCCCTGCCATAGGACAGGTGCACCGAACGGGGGCTAACTAGCGATTCTCAGCATTTCGCCCTGTGGGACTGAAAATTCTTCGAACCAGCTACCGAACATATTTGCGGTCATCGGCCGACCATATAAATATCCTTGAGCCTCATCACAGCCCATTTCCTGCAAACAGTCGCGGGCTTCGGCGGTTTCGACCCCTTCCGCCACAACTTGGAATTCGAGATCGTGCGCCAACGAAATCATCGAGCGCACCAGTTGGCGCTCGCGTCGGCCACGGTGCATGTCCATGACAAACGATTGATCGATCTTGATGATCTTGGCTGGAAGTTTCTGCAGATAGGCCAAACTGCTGTGGCCCGTGCCAAAGTCATCGATCGCGACGTGGATCCCGGCATCGACCAGGATTTGGAGTTGGGTGGTCGCGTTGACGATATCTCCCATCACCGCGCTCTCGGTGACCTCAAGTTCGATCCATTCGGGCCGGACCCGGTGTTTAAGCAACAACAGCTGGACTGTCTGGGCGAACCCGGCTTGCTTGAGGTTTGTAGCCGAAACATTGATCGAGAGACGTAACATCTTGCCCCCGGCATGCCATTGGACAAGTTGCTGCAGCGCAGCTTCCAGCACCCATTTCAGCAACGGTTCGGCCAGTGACGTTTGTTCGACGATCGGGATGAATTCAGCAGGCGAAACTTGACCCAGCTTCGGATGCTGCCAGCGCAACAGCGCCTCGGCGCCGGTGCATTCGCCCGACGCCAGGTCGATTCGCGGTTGGAAGACGAGTGACAGTTGTCCTTCATCCCTCATGGCTTGGCCAAAATCGCCGAGTAGGTGAAATTGCCGTTGGTGTGCACTGTCGGAGGCCAATGAATAGGTCGTTATCATGGGCGAACGGGAGCGAGCGGCCTGAGCGGCGCTATGAATCGTTCTCAGAACGGCAGCGGGGGCGGTTTCGCCCGCAGTGTACGGGGCAACTCCTACGCTGGCCGTTGTGATGAACCGCTCGTTTGAGTTACCGCGCAGACGGTCCAGCATATTGCTCAGACCCGCAATGAATTTTCCTTTTTGCACGCCCGGTGGCGCAAGGATGGCAAACTGCGTTGCGGCAACATGATAGGCGGTGCGCTCGCGACCGATTGCGCCTGCAACGATGCGCGCGGCATCTTCCACTATCTTGTCGAGGTAAGCTGCGCCCATCGCGCTGACGCCGTTGTTCAACTGTTCGGGGCTCACGAGGTCGATCAGTGCCGCGAAGCGACGTTGGCCGGGTCGATCGCACCCCTGATCGGCCAGATCCTCGAGAAACTGGGTTCGATTCGGCAGGCCGCTTAGCGGATCGATCCGCCCAAACGCATGCTGAAGCTCAATCTGATCCATCACCATCTTGGCGAGATCGTTCAGGGCATCCATCTCGAGAGCGGTGGTTTCGCGGGGCTCGGTGCCAAGTACGCAAAGCGCGCCAAGACTGTACCCTTCTCTGGTCGTCAGCGAAGCTCCGGCATAGAAGCGCACACCCTGATCCGCGAGAATGCTATTACGATAGCAGCTGTCGGCTTGGAGATCGGGAATAAGCACCTGCTGCGCCTGTTCCGCCACTTGCGCGCAGGGTGCCTTTTCGCGTGGTATGGAGTTGTGAGCTACGCCCACGCGCGACTTGAACCATTGCCGGTCCCGGTCGGTCAGAGAAACGGCAGCGATCGGGAGGCCGAATATCTGGCTGGCCATTCGCGTGATGCGATCGAAACTCTCGCTGGGCGCAGTATCGAGCAGATTCAATCGGTACAACGCGTCCAAACGTTCCACCTCATTCTGATCATGGTTGATACGGTTTTTCATCCCTAAGTGTTTGTGACACAGAGGTTTCGATCTACTTAACGAAATGAGCGGGAATAGCCATCCAAGCGACCGACTTCCGACGGCCGGGGCCCAGTCAGCCGGAAACCGACGAGTGAGTGCGCACGGGCGCGGGGCGCTCAGCTCACCCGATCGGGACCAACGTTTGATTCTGGCTGGTCGGTGGCGATGCCTGGCGAGAGATATAAAATTTCACGCTGTTGAAATTTTAAGCGTCGCGTGCTATCCAATGCTCATGACAAAACTAGACAACACCAACTTCTACATCTTCGACAAGTCGCAGGAAGCCGCTTTGGACGGTTTGCTCAGCGACATGGAGGGCGCGGGCCCCATCGTTCCCACCGATTGCGGCCCGATGGTTCGCATCACGGACGAAAAAGACGCCAAGTTCCTCGAGCAAGCGCTCGCCTGAACCCGTTCTTCGCTCTCGGGCGGAACGGTCATAGCAAGCGATTCGACGTCGTCATTCGCGCGCGTGCGTAGCTGCGCCTAGGCGCTGCCGACGACGAGGCACGCCAGCGCGACGAGCAATCCCGTCGTTCGATTGGAGCGGAATTTCGCCAAGGCATCGGCCCCGTCATCGGGATCGAGCGATGCCACCTGCCATAACAGGTGCAGCGCGGCGGGGATCAGCGCGACGAGCGCGATCCAGTCGCTCCTGACCTGCCAGATCGCGATCAGCCAGAATCCCAGCGCCGCGCAATAGCAGGCGCCGATCCCGAACCTGACCCGCTCGCCCATCGCGCGCGCGCTCGAGCCGATGCCGACCAGCGCGTCGTCCTCGCGGTCCTGCAGCGCATAGATCGTATCGTAACCGACGACCCAGAAGACGCCGCCCAGCCACAACAGATAGCCGGCGCGCGGCAGCATGTCCCACACCGCCGCCCAGCCGACCAGCGCGCCCCAGGAAAATACCAGGCCGAGCCATGCCTGCGGCCACCAGGTGACGCGCTTCATGAACGGATAGGCGGCGACGAGCGCGAGACTGGCCAGCGCCACGATCTGCGCGAACCGCGGCAGCTCCAACAGCACGACCAGGCCGATAGCGCATAACAGGCCGAGCCAGATCCACGCGCTGCGCAGCGTCACCGCGCCGCTCGCCAGCGGCCGGCTCGCGGTGCGCGCGACGCGCGCGTCGAGGTCGCGATCGACGATGTCGTTATAGACGCAGCCTGCACCGCGCATCGCGATCGCGCCGATCAGCAGCCAGCCGAACAGCGGCCAGTCGCGCGCCGCACCGCCCGCGAGCGCGACGCCCCAGGCGCACGGCCAGTAGAGCAGCCACCAGCCGATCGGCCGGTCGAACCGCGCGAGCGAGGCATAAGGCTGCGCCGCGCGCGGCAACAGGCCGATGATACCGTGATGCTGGCTATCGGGTGGGGCGGCCTGGATCATGGCCCTTCCCTATCGCCACGCGGGACTTGCCGAAAGCCCGTTCGAACGGGCATGACGCGCTTCATGCCCGCAACCCCCGCCTGGCCGCCGCACAGCGCCCCGCGCCTTTACGTCGCGACGCCGCTGTCCGGGCGCGACGCGATCGATCTCGACGGCAGCCAGGCGCATTACCTGATCACCGTCATGCGATCGAAGGTGGGCGATGCGGTCAGCCTGTTCGACGATATTTCGGGCGAATATCTCGCCCTGGTCGATCGCGTCGGCAAACGCGACCTGACGCTGCGCATCGATCGGCGGACGCGCCCGCGCGAGGATGTCCCCGATCTGTGGCTGTGCGCCGCGCCGATCAAGCGCGCCCGCTACGACTGGGTCGCGGAAAAAGCGTGCGAACTCGGCGTCGCGCGCTTCCAGCCGGTGCTCACCGCGCGCTCGGTGGTCGACAAAATCAAGCCCGACCGGCTGCGCAAGCAGATGGTCGAGGCGGCCGAGCAATGCGAACGCACCGCGCTCCCTGAAATCGCGCCGCTGACCAAACTCGCCGCGCTGGTCGCCGGCTGGCCACGCGATCGCCACCTGTTCTTCGCCTATGAACGCGGCGGCATGTCGTTTCGCAAGGCGCTGGTCGCCAATGCCGGGCCGGCCGCGATCCTGATCGGCCCCGAAGGCGGCTTCACCGACGACGAAGAGGCGCTGATCGCCGGCTGCGACCGCGCCGTGCCCGTCTCGCTCGGCCCGCGCATCCTGCGCGCCGACACCGCCGCGGTCGCCGCGGTCAGCCTGTGGATGGCGGGGCGCGGCGACTGGTAGCGAGGCGCAGCGACGATTTTGCGCTGGCGTAAACCGCCCCGCCTACCTAAGCGCAAGCGATGAGCACGCGCGTCACCGCCACCGCCGACGATCCCGTCATCGAAACGCGCGAGCAGCTGCTCGCGCCGATGATCGGCGGCGAAAAACCGCCGCAGGCATGGCGCATCGGCACCGAGCACGAGAAGTTCGTCTACGACGTAAACACGCATGCCGCGCCGAGCCATGACGAGCCCGGCGGCATCCGCGACCTGCTCCTCGCGCTGACCGAATTCGGCTGGCAGCCGGTCGAGGAGCGCGGCCCCGACGGAACGATTAACGTCATCGCGATGAGCGGTCCCGACGGCACCGTCAGCCTCGAGCCCGCCGGGCAATTGGAGCTGTCGGGAGCGCCGCTTGAAACGCTGCACCAGACGTGCGCCGAGACGGGCCGCCATCTCGACCAGGTCAAGACGATCGGGGCGAAGACCGGCAAGGGCTTTCTCGGCCTCGGCATGTGGCCCGACAAGGCGCGGGCTGACCTCCCCATGATGCCCAAGGGGCGCTACAAAATCATGGCCGATCACATGCCGCGCGTCGGCACGCTCGGCCTCGACATGATGCTCAGGACCTCCACGATCCAGGTCAATCTCGACTATCGGTCCGAAGCCGACATGGTGAAGAAATTTCGCGTCGGCCTGGCATTGCAGCCGCTCGCCACCGCCTTGTTCGCCAATTCGCCCTTCACCGAGGGCAAGCCCAACGGCTACCTCTCCTACCGCAGCCACATCTGGTCGGACACCGATCCGCACCGCACCGGCATGCTGCCCTTCGTCTTCGAAGACGGCTTCGGCTATGATCGCTACGTCGACTACATGCTCGACGTGCCGATGTATTTCGTCTTTCGCGATGGGCGCTATCTCGATGCGGCGGGGCTCAGCTTCCGCGATTTCCTCGCCGGAAAGCTCTCGATCCTGCCCGGCGAACTGCCGACCGAGAGCGACTGGATCGACCATCTCTCGACCGCCTTTCCCGAGGTGCGCCTGAAAAGCTTCCTCGAAATGCGCGGCGCCGACGGCGGCCCGTGGAACAGGATCTGCGCGCTGCCCGCCTTCTGGGTCGGACTGCTCTATTGTTCGGATTCGCTCGATGCGGCTTGGGATCTGGTCAAGCACTGGAGCATCGACGAGCGCGAGGACCTGCGCAACGCGGTGCCGAAGCTCGCGCTCGATGCGAAGGTCCCCGGCGGCGGCACGCTGCAGGGCTTCGGCAAGGAGGTGCTCGAAATCGCCGAGGCCGGACTTCGCCGGCGCAACCGGCTCAACTCGATGGGCGACAACGAGACCGGCTTCCTCGGCCCGCTGCGCGAGATCGTCGCCAGCGGGAAGGTCCCCGCGCAGCGCCTGCTCGATCGCTATCACGGCGCGTGGCACGGCGATGTGTCGCGGATCTATGCGGAAGAAAGCTTCTAGGCGTCGGGAACGGCCGCCACCGTCGGCGTCAGCACGATCGCCGGCGACTTGCGCCGCATCGCCAGCGCGAACAGGCGCGGCACCGGCGCATGCGACTGCATCCAGTCGTAATAGGCGCGATAGGCGGGATCGCCGAGCAGGTGCTTTTCCTCGGTCTTGGCGCGCCAGTAATAGACGCCGTTGACGCCAAGCAGCATCGCCGCGTTGCGCGCCGCCTCGGCCCAGCCGGTATCGATCGTCAGGAACGGGATCGTCGCCAGCCACCAATAGAGGTTCTTCGACAGATAGGCGGGGTGGCGCGTCACCGCATAGGGACCGTGGGTGATGATGCCGCGATGCGTCAGGTTGGAAAAGCGCAGCCCGAACGCGACCGTCGCCCAGGCGTATACACCGGTCAGCAGGACGAGCATGCCGCCCACGCTCCACAGCAGCCAGGGGTGGAACTCGAACCAGAACGCCCAGTCGCGCGTGCCGGTCGAATAGAAGAGCGGCCCGTTCTCGAGCATCAGGATCAGCGGCGGATAACAGATCAGCGCCGCCAGCCAGCCGGCGAGATAGGGATTGGCGGTGCGGATATGCGCGTCGAGCGGACGCATCGTCAGCAGATAGCCGACGGTGGCGAAATGGACGTCGGCAAGGAACATCAGCAGGATCGCGAATTGCGCCAGCTCGACCGGCCCACGGCCGATGACGTCGGCGGGCAGCGCCACCAGCTGCATGAAACCCCAGGGCACGATTCCCACCATGAAGGCGAGGAAGAAGCCCTTGACCGCCCAGGCGCGCAGATGGTGCGCGATCGCGGTGCGGTCGGCGACGCGCGCCTGGCCGGTAAAGACCTGACCGAACGACCAGGCGCCGTCGCGCGGGTCGACCAGATAGCGATCGAGCCAGATGACATAGGGGATCGATACGATCAGCAGCACCGGCGCAAGATGCGCGAAAATCTCCATCGAAATCAGGTAGCTGCCGCTCCAGTACCAGCGCCCGGCGGCGTAGAAGAGCGCGATCAGCGCCCAGGTCGCCCATAGGCCGGCGAGCTTGACGATGCTGATGTCGAGCGTTTCGTGGACCGCGCGCGGGCGCGTCCAGTCGATTCCGGTCGAGGCGCGGCGATGGACCTTGTCGACCAGCAGCGACCACAGCACCATCGGCAATCCGCAGGCGATCAGGCTGAGATAGGCGGCGACCATCGCCGGTTCGGCGCGAAACAGGCGCATGAACGGCCCGATCGGCGACGTCGCCGGGTCGGTCCCCGTCGCGCGGACGAACGCCAGCCAGGCGATCAGTCCGGCAAGCCCGGCGATGCCGACGCCATGGCCCACCGCCGAGCGCGGACGGCGCGCGGGAACGACGCCGTCGGGCTCGGCTGAAGGAAGAGAATCGCTCACCCGCCGGTCTTTACCCAATAATGGTGAGCGGAGCGTAAACTTAAATAAAGATCGGATATCCGCCGATTCCGACTCGCGCCGCCGCAAGTCGCACCGCCGCCACGACAATAAGTTCCCTCGATTCATCGCACCGTTGCTTCGACTCGTCATGATATTGCGCGAGTCGATTCGGATTCGCTGCCGGTAGCTGCTAGCCGAAGCCCCGGGAGCAATTGGGTCGGGTTATCATCACAATGAGTATTTCAGCGCGCGGCGGTGCGTTTCGCGACCGCATTTCCGCGCTTTTCCAGGATCGTGAGATCTTCGTCCGCACCGGCGGCCAGGTCAAGTTCGTCAAGGTCAGCGCGCGGCTGCAGCGCTTGCTGGCGGGCGGCTTGCTCGCAATCATGCTCGTTCTCGTCGCGATCACCGGTACCGCCATTGTGCGCGACCTGCTCGGCGCCGCCGACCGCGCGGAGTTCGCGCAGCGCCAGGCGAAGGTCGATGCCGAGGCGAAGCGCGTCGCCGAATATCGCGACCGCGTCGGCGAAGTCGCCGCCGATCTCGACGCCCGCCAGGATTATCTCGAAACGCTGACCGGCGAATTTCGCGGCAGCGACGTCGCCCCGCCCAAGGCGGCCGCGAACGACGCGCCGAAAACCAGCGCGACCGATATTCGCGGCGCGCTCAAGTCGCTGCTCGCGATCCGCGTCCGCCAGGACCGCTATGCCCTGGCGCTGACGCGCACCGTCGAACGCCGCGCGCAACGCGCCGAATCGGCGATCCGCGACTTCGGCATCGACCCCGCCCGCCTGCCCCGCGCTGCGGCCGACGCGCGCGGCGGCCCGTTCGTCGAATGGCGCGCGCATGGCCGCAAGGTCAGCGATCTCGGCAGCGCCATCGCCACGCTCGACAAGGCATTGATCCGGATGGAGCGGCTCGAACGCACGCTCGTCGCGATGCCGTCGGCGCGGCCCGCCAATGTCGAAATGGTGACGTCGAGCTATGGCTATCGTCGCGATCCGTTCACCGGCGCCGCCGCCTTCCATTCGGGGCTCGACTTTCGCGGGAGCCGCGGCACGCCGATCATGGCCGCCGCGCCCGGCCGCGTCAGCTTCGTCGGCCGGAAATCGGGCTATGGCAATGTCGTCGAAATCGACCACGGCCAGGGCATCGTGACCCGCTATGCCCATTTGTCCGGTTTTGCTGTAAGACTGGGGCAACGAGTCGCCGGCGGGACATCCATCGCCCGCATGGGATCGACCGGCCGTTCCACCGGACCGCATCTTCATTTCGAAGTGCGGCTGAACGGCCAAGCGATGGACCCGCGTAAATTCTTGGAGGCCAAGGCAGATGTTCTCGAAATCAAGGCCGTCGCGCAGCGACGCATCACCGACCGCAGCGGAACCACGGAAGGAAAGTCGTAAGATGTCAGCCAGCTCTTCCACCTTTTCAGTGCTCGGCGCCGACGTCGTCGTGACCGGGGATATCGCCTCGACCGTCGACCTGCACATCGACGGCAAGGTCCAGGGCGATCTCAAATGCGCCAATTTCGTCCAGGGCGAAGGCAGCGAGATCAAGGGCGCGATCACCGCCGAAACCGCGCGCATCGCAGGCACGGTCGAGGGCTCGATCGAGGCGCGCGACCTCGTCATCCAGCGCAGCGCGCGGATCGCCGGCGACGTCGTCTACCAGAATCTGACGATCGAAAACGGCGGCAAGGTCGAGGGCAAGTTCAGCCACCGCCGCAATGCCGGCGAACGCCGCCCCGAGGCTGGCGCGGCCAAGACGCCGCTCGAACTCGTCGCCGACCAGCCGTCGCGCGAATCCTCGCAGGGCATGGCCGGCTGACGCCCGACACCAGATACCGAACGCACGTTTCGGGAGAGGATGGGCGGCCCTACGGGGTCGCCCTTTTTCGTCGTCGCGGCGTCGCGGGTTTTCGGGCCAAGCGCGGCCTGCCCGCGCTGCGCCGTCGCGCGATCGCCGGGACCGCGCGCGAAACGGGGCTGCACGGCGGCGCGAGCGGGGACAGTCCCCCGGAGACCGTCAGCGTTTCTTCTTCGCCGTCGTCGCGGTGAAATCGGGGTCCTTGTTCGCGACCCAGTCGACGAATTTGCGCACGTCCGGATTTTCGAGCAGCGCGGCGACGTCCATCGCGTGGCGCTGCAGCTCGGAATTGGTGAAATTGGCGATCAGCGTCTGCTGGCAGATCGGATGCATCGGCACGACGTCGCGCCCGCCGCGGCTTTTGGGCACCGGATGGTGCCACACGATCGTCTTGCCGGTCGGCCGCCCGCACAGCCAGCACGGCACCGCCGCGACGACCCCCTCCTCGGCGGCATCGAGGTCTCGATAAGGATCACGTTTCTTGCGCGCCATGGGCCTGCCTGACTGGTTGGACGTTGCGCTGACCTCCGTAGGGCGGCGCGCGCTGCAATGCCACAACGGGGTGCGGTCGCCGCATGTTTGCAGCGCGGCTCACCGATCAGTCAGTCAGCCGCCAACTCCCGCCGCGCGGCGCGCTCAAGAAAACCCGACCGGTTATCGGTGACTGCGTCGATCGCCGCAAGCAGGCCTTCGTCGAGCGACACATTAACCCGACGTTTCCTGCCGGGGAGCGTGACGGGCACCATCGCGACCGCCGCGATTGCGGGATCGCGCTGTGCGGGAAGCGTGCCAGCGGGTGGGATGCGTTCCCCGTCCGCGATCATGCCCGAAATATGCAATGCCAGCGCCTCGCGTGCGGACAACAGCGCATCGTCGATCGTCGTGCCCGCGCTGACGCAACCGGACAGATCGGGAAACCATACGCCGAAGCCCGTTTCGCTGCGCTCGATCATCGCGGGATAAAAGCGTTCCTGCATATCAAAATCCCAATTTTAGGCCGCTTTGCCGTTCGATGCTCTTGAGCGTGCCGGTCGGCAAATCATGCTTCGGATGAGGCACGGTTACGCGGCCTTTGCGCGCCGGATGCTTGAGTTGAACATGGCTACCCTTTTGGCCAACCTGTTCCCAGCCCGCCGCTTTGAGCGCCTTGATAACGTCCCGACTTCTCATACTTGATATACACACGATTGTGTATAAGTCAAGACTTTGCAAGTCCGCACGATCAATTCCGCGGCGCCTGCCGCCGATAGCTAAGCGCCTCGGCGACATGGATCCGCCCGACCGCGTCGGCCCCCGCGAGGTCGGCGATCGTCCTGGCGACGCGCAGCACGCGGGTATAGCCGCGGGCGGAGAGCCGCATCGCCGCGGCCGCCTGCGCGAGCAGCGCCCTGCCCGGCTCGTCGGGCGTGGCGTGCGCCTCGAGGACATCGCCGTCGATCTCGGCATTGGTGCGCGGCCCGCCCTCGCCATAGCGCGCGCTCTGCCGGGCCCGCGCCGCCGCGACGCGCGCGGCGACGTCGGTCGATCCTTCGGCGGGCGGCGGCAGCGACAGGTCCGACGCGCTGACCGCCTGGACCTCGACGTGGAGGTCGATGCGATCGAGCAGCGGCCCCGACACCTTGGCCTGATAGTCGGCAGCGCAGCGCGGCGCGCGGCTGCAGGCGAGCGCGGGGTCGCCCAGATGGCCGCAGCGGCACGGGTTCATCGCCGCGACCAGCTGGACCCGCGCGGGAAAAGTGACGTGCGCATTGGCACGCGCGACGCTGACCTCGCCGGTTTCGAGCGGCTGGCGCAGGCTGTCGAGCACCGGCCGCTGGAATTCGGGCAGTTCGTCGAGGAACAATACGCCGAGATGCGCCAGGCTGATCTCGCCAGGCCGCACGCGCAGGCCGCCGCCGACCAGCGCGGGCATCGAGGCGCTGTGGTGCGGATCGCGGAACGGTCGCGTCCGGATGAGGCGCCCGCCCTCGAGCTGCCCCGCGACGCTCGCGACCATCGACACCTCGAGCGCCTCGCCCGGCGTCAGCTCGGGCAATATCCCCGGCAGGCAGCTCGCCAGCAGCGACTTGCCCGCGCCCGGCGGTCCGATCATCAACAGGTTATGTCCGCCCGCCGCGGCGATTTCGAGCGCGCGCTTGGCGGTCTCCTGCCCCTTCACCATCTTGAGGTCGGTCGCGCGCGCGGGTTCGCTCACCTCGCCCGGCTGCGGTGGTGACAGCAACGCAGTGCCCTTGAAATGGTTGAGCAGCGCGAGCAGGTCGGGCGCGGCGATCACCTCGACGCTGCCCGCCCAAGCCGCTTCTGGTCCCTGTGCGGCAGGGCAGACCAGTCCTTTCCCTTCGCCGCCGGCATGGAGCGCGGCGAGCAGCACGCCGGGCGACGACGCCACGCGTCCGTCGAGCCCCAGTTCGCCGACGACGACATATTCGCTCAGCGTTTCGGCATCGATCACCCCCATCGCGCCCAACAGGGCGAGCGCGATCGGCAGGTCGTAATGCGATCCTTCCTTGGGCAGGTCGGCGGGCGACAGGTTGACCGTGATCCGCTTGGGCGGCAGCGACAGGCCGATCGCGGCGATCGCGGCGCGGACGCGCTCGCGGCTTTCGGCGACCGCCTTGTCGGGCAGGCCGACGACGATGAAGGCGGGCACGCCGGGTGCGACCTGGCACTGGACCTCGATGGCGCGCGCCTCGAGCCCGAGATAGGCCACCGTCGATACGATCGCGACCATCCGCGCCCCCTTTCGCTCGCCCCCTCTTTGTTCTGGTCGAAAGCTTGGCGAATCGCCCGGCAAGAGTCGAGTGGAGAATCGTCAGCCGGGCATGCTCGCCTTGGGCGGCAGTGTGAAAAGCTCGCTGAACGCCGCGAACGCCTCGCGCGGCCCGCTCAGCGTCAGCAGCCCCGCCGCGGCGAGATCGTCGAGCGGCACGTCGCCATAGATCGCAGCGGCGAGGCCCGCGGGGTCGCCCGCAAGAACAATGTCGCCCCCGCCTGCATCGCCGCGCGCGATCTCGATCGCGCCATCGGCGACATGCGCGACATATTCGTCCTCGCCGAAGCGGAACCCGACGCGCAGATCCATGTCCCTGGCCAGCGTGCGATCGATCATCGTACGAAACGAAATGAGGATCGACACGCCCGATATCGGCAGCGTCGCGTCGTGCATCGGCGATCGCGCCGCCCAGCGGCCGAGCACCTGGAGGATTTCTTCGGCCTCGTATCCCCATGGCGTCAACTCATAGACCTGGACCGACGCGGGCGGCGCCAGCTTGCGCTTGACCAGCAATCCGCGCGCCTCGAACTCGCCGAGCCGCTGCGTCAGGACATTGGCGCTGATCCCCGGCAGGTCGGCGCGCAATTGCGAAAACCGGCGCGGTCCGAGCATCAGCTCGCGCAGGACGAGCAGCGCCCAGCGGTCGCCGACGAGCTCGAGCCCATGGGCGGCTCCGCAAGCATCGTCATATCGTTTGGGGGTCGAGCGGGGGGACGTCATATTTTTTGTGACTGCATAGTTGTTTTTTCTAACCAATAACGGCAGGATTGTCAAATCCCGAGTCGCGGCAAGCGAGTGTCGCCGGTAACAATGAGGAGAGAAAGCATGACCTATATCGAGGGCTTCGTCGTCGCGGTGCCGACCGCAAACAAGGATGCCTATACCCGACACGCCACCGATGCGGCGCCGCTGTTCGAGGAATTCGGCGTTACGCGCATGGTCGAAACCTGGGGCGACGACGTTGCCGACGGCAAGGTGACCGATTTCAAACGCGCGGTGCAGGCCAAGGACGACGAGACCGTCGTCTTTTCGTGGTTCGAATATCCCGACAAGGCGACGCGCGATGCCGCGACCGAAAAAATGCGCAGCGATCCCCGCATGGAAAAGATGGGAGAGGCGATGCCGTTTGACGGCAAGCGAATGATTTACGGCGGCTTCGACGCGATCGTCGAGGAAGATTTGGGCGGCAAGGGAATGGGCTATACCGATGGCTTCGTCGTGCCGGTTCCCGAGGGCAAGAAGCAGGCCTATCGCGACCTCGCCCAGAAAATGACGGGGATGTTCCGCGATTGCGGCGCGACGCGCGTGATCGAAAGCTGGGGCGACGACGTCCCCGACGGCAAGGTTACCGACTATCGCCGCGCGGTGAAGGCCGAGGATGGCGAGAACGTCGTCTTTTCGTTCGTCGAATGGCCCGACAAGGCGACGCGCGATGCCGGCTGGAAAAAAATGATGGAGATGGAACCCGAGGGGGAAATGCCGTTCGACGGCAAGCGCATGTTCTGGGGCGGTTTCGTCCCCGTGCTCGATACGGCCAAAGGCTGATCGCGTTTCGGCCAGCCCGGCTCGTGCAACACCTGACGCAAGGCGAACGACCATGAATGACAAGCTGACCACCGTCCTGTGGTTCGACGGCGCCGCCGAAGAGGCCGCGCGCTTCTATGCCGACACCTTTCCCGACAGCAGCGTCGGCAGCATCCACCGCGCGCCGTCCGATTTTCCCGGCGGCAAGCAAGGCGATGCGCTGACCGTCGATTTCACCGTCCTCGGCCGCAGCTTTTCCGGGCTCAACGGCGGGCCGCAGTTTACCCCCAATGAAAGCGTGTCGTTCATGGTCCTGACCGACGACCAGGCCGAAACCGACCGCTACTGGAACGCCATCGTCGACCATGGCGGCAAGGAATCCGAGTGCGGCTGGTGCAAGGACAAATGGGGCTATTCGTGGCAGATCACCCCGCGCACGCTGATCGAGGCGTTCAATGCCGGCGGCGACGAGGGCAAGCGCGCGTTCGAGGCGATGATGACGATGCAGAAAATCGACGTCGCTGCGATCGACGCCGCGCGGCGGGGCGACTGACGTGGCGCGCAGGATCACCGGCGCCGCGTTCGTGTCGCTCGACGGCGTCATGCAGGCCCCCGGCGGCCCGACCGAAGACCCGACCGGCGGCTTCGACCAGGGCGGCTGGCTGTTCAAGATCTGGGACGAGGGGATCGAGGACACGCTCGGCTCGCTCTTCTCGGGCGACTACGACCTGCTCCTCGGCCGGCGGACCTACGACATCTTCGCGGCCTACTGGCCCTATGCCGAGGGCGACAACAAGCCGATGGGCGAGGCGTTCGATCGCGCCAACAAATATGTCCTGACGCGCGGCGACCAAGACCTGCCCTGGCAGAACAGCCACCGCCTGCGCGGCATCGACGACGTCGCCGCGCTCAAGCGAGAGGACGGCGCGGACATCATCATCCAGGGGTCGAGCACGCTCTATCCCGCGCTGCTCGCCGCCGGCCTGATCGACACGCTGATCACGATGACCTTTCCCATCACTTTGGGTGGCGGCAAGCGACTGTTCGGCGACGGCACGCCGGTCGATCGGCTCGAGATGACCGATCACACGGTCACGCCAAAAGGGACCGTCATCGCGACCTACCGGCCGGGCGGGACGTTGCCGCCTTACCCGCCCGAAGGCCCGATCCCCTCGACCAGCGATCGCGAGGTCGAACGGCAACGCAGGATCAAGGAGGGCAGCTGGTGATGCTCGAACTGCACGGCCATCCCTTTTCGTCCTATACCTGGAAGGCGCTGATCCCGCTTTACGCCAACGGTACCGACTTCGTTTTCCGCGAGATCGACCAGTCGGTGCCCAAGTTCGAAAGTTTCACCGGCAAGGCGCACCCGGCGGGCCAGTTCCCGGTGCTCGTCGATGGCGAAACGGTCGTCGTCGAGGCGACCGCCATCGTCGAGCACCTTGCCGTCCACCACCCGGGCCCGGCGCCGCTGATCCCCGCCGACCCCGCCGAGGCGGCGGTCGCACGCATGATCGACCGCGTCTTCGACAATTACGTGATGGGCAATGTGCAGCGATTCATGGCGGCCCATTTCGTCGACCGCGACGATCCCGCGGCCGGCGGCCTGCGCGACGCGCCGTTCGCGCCCGAAATGGCGGCGGCCAAGACGGGGCTTCGCCGGGCCTATGCCTGGCTCGAACGCTGGCTGTCGGCAAACGCGCTGCCCCCGCACGTGTCGCTGGTGAGCTGCGCCGCAGCGCCGTCGCTGTTCTATGCCGACTGGGTCGATCCGATCCCCGCCGACTGCCCGCGCCTGCGCGGCTTGCGCGCCGATCTGCTCGCACTGCCGCCCGTCGCGCGCTGCGTCGACGATGCCCGGCCCTATCGGCCGTATTTCCCGCCCGGCGCGCCCGACCGCGACTGAAGCTAAAGAGACGGTAAACCGCGCCCTAACCGCGTCCGCTTACCCTCGCGCAACGCGCCCTGCCGCATATCCTGTCCAGTCTTCGTGGCAGCAGGCAGGATCGCATGGCATTCAGCGACGCATTTCGGACGGGTATCAGCGCCATCGTGTCGGCTGCTCTGCTGCTCGTCGCCGCGCCCGCCAGCGCCGAGACGACGATCGAGACCTATGTCGAGAACGGCGTTACCGTCACGATCGAAACGACCTGGGAAGCGGCCCCCTCGGTCGTCGAACAGGCACCGGTCCCGACCGTTTATCTCGCCCGCTATGGCCCCTTCTACGTCACCGCGCCCGATCGCGCGGCAATGGCCGGCATCGTCGACACGCCGACCCCGCGCCAGTTCGCCGCGATGATCAAGGCCTATCCGCACATCGCCACGCTCGACCTGATCGACTTGCCGGGCACCTATGACAGCGACGCCAACCTCGCGCTCGCGCGCATGGTGCGCAAGGCGGGGATCGCGACGCACGTGCCCGCCGGCGGGTCGGTGCGATCGGGCGGGGTCGAACTGTGGCTCGCTGGGGTCCGCCGCAGCGCCGACGAAGGCGCCGAATTCGCCGTCCATAGCTGGGAAGACGACAGCGGGCGCGAAGCGGGCGAATATGCCGCCGACGCACCCGAGCACAAAGCCTTTCTGTCCTTCTATCGCGACATGGGCATGGCCGAACCTCAGGCACGCGAATTTTACGCGCTGACCAACAGCGTACCGTTCGAACAGGCGCGCTATCTCGGCCGGGCGGACATGGCGGCGCTGCACCTGATCAACTGAGGCGCGATCGCGACGGGCGCCCCGAATGCGTCTTGCGGGCGCAACACAGCGCCCCCATATCGTCGAACATGGACGATCCCGGCCAGCCTCCATTTTGGGGCCATCCCCTGACCCGCGCGGCGCTGACCTTCGGCGGCATCTCGCTGATGATCGTCGGCATGCTGATCGGGCCGCTGCCCGGGCCAGGCTTTCTCGTCCTGTTTCCCGTCGGCCTCGCCATCGTCCTCAAGAACGCGACGTGGAGCAAGCGGATCTACCTGCGCCTGCGCCGGCGCTATCCCGAATATGGCCGCTGGACCGACTGGGCGCTGCGTCGGCCGCGTCACAAGGAAATGCCGCCGCCACCCCCCTGGCGCGAGGGGCTGGTCTCGTTATGGCGCGGCATCCGCAATTCGCCCCAAAAACCGGGCCGCGATGATTGATACGGGAATTGACAGGCGCGGCCGGTTGACCTATCGGGCCTGTCATACGGCGGCCGCCCAGCTTTGGCGGCCATTTTTATTCATAGATCACAATTTTCGGGAATCGAGCGATGAAGCGCACCTTCCAGCCAAGCAATCTTGTTCGCGCGCGCCGCCACGGCTTTCGCGCCCGCAAGGCGACCCCCGGCGGTCGCAACATCCTGCGCGCGCGCCGCGCCCGCGGTCGCAAGAAACTGTCGGCCTGACGCCGCCGCGCCCACAGACGGGCGCGCCTGACATGATGGTCGCAGCCGAATCGGCATCTTCGCAACCCGCCCTTCCGACCGGAAGCGGCGGGATTGCTTTGTCCGCAGCCGATTCGCCGGTGCGCAAGATGCGCGCGCGGCGCGAATTCCTCGCTGCGAATCGCGGCAAGCGCGGCCATAGCGGCGCCTTCGTCCTCATCGTTCATCCGCGCGGCGACGACGACCCGGCAATCGGCATCGGCATCACCGTGACCAAGAAAATCGGCAATGCCGTCGTCCGCAACCGCATCAAGCGCCGCTTTCGCGCGCTTGCCCGCGACGTCCTGCCCGAACACGGCCATGCCGGCGCCGACCATGTCCTGATCGGCAAGCAGCCCGCGCTGACGCGCGATTTCGCCGCGTTGCGCGCCGATCTCGTCGCCGCGCTCGCCAACGCCCGGCCGCGCCGGTGAAGCGGCTGCTGATCCTGATCGCGCGCGGCTGGCAGCTTGGCCCGTCGCGCATATTGCCGCCCAGCTGCCGCTACGCGCCGAGCTGTTCGGAGTACGCGATTCAGGCGGTCGAACGATACGGCGCGATCAAGGGTGGCTGGATCGCGGCAAAGCGTCTAATTCGCTGCCATCCATGGGGCGGTCATGGCTACGACCCCGTCCCCGACCTTCATCACACACATCATCACGGGAACGCTTAACGGTGGAAGATAAACGCAACATGGTCCTGGCGGTCGTTCTGGCCGCGCTCATCCTGTTCGGCTGGCCCTATATCGCCAATCAGTTCTTCCCGACGGCGAATCCGCCGGCGACGCAGATTTCGGGCGGCGAGCAGACCGCGCTGCCCGCGCCCGAGGCCGACCCCGCCGTCGACACCCCCAAGGCGATCCGCGCGCGCAGCGCGGTGATCGCCGAAAGCGCGCGCATTCCCATCGCAACGCCGCGCCTCACCGGTTCGATCAACCTGAAGGGCGCGCGGATCGACGACATCGTGCTGACCGGATACCAGGAAAGCATCGCGGCCGATTCGCCGCCGATCCACCTGTTCTCCCCCGCCGGAACCAAGGGCGCCTATTATGCCGGCGTCGGATGGACGGGCCAGGGGCTCGCCGCGCCCGATAGCGACACCGTTTGGCAGGCGAGCGGAGACCGGCTGACGCCATCCAGCCCGGTTACGCTGTTTCATGACAATGGCCAGGGCCAGACATTCGCCATCGACCTTTCGATCGATGAAAACTACATGATCACCGCCAGGCAGACGGTGACCAACCGTGGTGAAAACGCGGTCGGAGTCGCGCCTTACGGCCTGATCAATCGCGTCGGAGCGTCGACGGACAAATCGATGTGGACGATCCATGTCGGTCCGATGGGCGTGTTCGACGGTTCGGCCAATTACGACTGGGACTATGATGACCTGGCGGAGCAGCCCGATACCCCGGTCACGCAAGCGACGACCGGCGGCTGGGTCGGCTTTACCGACAAATACTGGCTCGGCGCCGTCATCCCCGACCAGAAGACGCGAGTCGACGCGACGATGCGCGCCGCCGAAGGCGATCTCTTCCAGGCCAATTGGAAGGCCAAGCAAGAGGTCCTGCCCCCCGGCAAGGCGCTGACGACGACGAGCCGCATCTTCGCCGGTGCGAAGGAAACCGCGCTGCTCGACAATTACGAAGACACGCTCGGGATCCCCAAATTCGATCGCTCGATCGACTGGGGCTGGTTCTACTGGTTCGAAAAACCGATCTTCTACCTGCTCGACTGGCTGTTCAAGCTGTTCGGCAATTTCGGCGTCGCGATCATCGCGCTGACCTTCATCATCCGCGGGCTGATGTTCCCGATCGCGCAGAAGGGCTTCCGCTCGATGGCGCAGATGCGCGTCGTCCAGCCGAAGATGAAGGAAATCCAGGAACGGCACAAGGAAGACAAGCCGCGCATGCAGCAGGAGATCATGGAGCTGTACAAGCGCGAAAAGGTCAACCCGATGGCGGGTTGCCTGCCGATCTTCCTGCAGATCCCCGTCTTCTACGCGCTCTACAAGGTGCTGATGCTGACGATCGAAATGCGCCACCAGCCCTTCTACGGCTGGATCAAGGACCTTTCCGCGCCCGATCCCGCCCACGTCCTCAATCTGTTCGGCCTGTTGCCGTTCGAGGTGCCCGGCTTCCTCGGCATCGGCGTGCTCGCCATTCTGCTCGGCGTCTCGATGTGGCTCCAGTTCCGCCTCAACCCGCAGCCGATGGACGACATCCAGAAACAGGTCTTCGGCCTGATGCCGTGGGTGCTGATGTTCGTGATGGCGCCGTTCGCCGCCGGGCTGCTGCTCTACTGGATCACCTCGAACATCCTCACCATCGCCCAGCAGAAGTTCCTCTACAGCCGCTATCCGGGGCTCAAGGTCGAACCTGCCAAGAGCGCCGGCGTATCGAAGTGAGCGACGCGGCCGAACGCGACGCGCTGAGCGAACGCGCGCGCAAGCTCTTTGCCGGGCCGATCGCGTTCCTGCTGTCGGCCCCCAAGCTCGAGTTCATGCCCGAACCGAGCGTGCCCGAAGTGGCGGTCGCGGGCCGGTCGAACGTCGGCAAGTCGTCGCTGCTGAACGCGATGACGGGGCGCAAGGCGCTCGCGCGCACCTCGGTCACGCCGGGCCGCACGCAGGAGCTCAATTTCTTCGAGATCGGCGAGCCGCTCGCCTTTCGCCTCGTCGACATGCCCGGCTATGGTTTCGCCAAGGCGCCCAAGAGCGTCGTCCAGCAATGGCGCTATCTGATCAACGACTATCTGCGCGGCCGCGCGGTGCTCAAACGCGCGCTGGTGCTGATCGATTCGCGCCACGGCATCAAGCAGATCGACCGCGATGTCATGGCGATGCTCGACGACGCCGCGGTCAGCTATCGCCTCGTCCTGACCAAGGCCGACAAGATCAAGGCCTCGGCGCTCGCCGCCGTCGTCCTCGCCACCGAGACCGAAGCGCGAAAGCACCCCGCCGCGCACCCGCACGTGCTTGCCACGTCGAGTGAAAAGGGCATGGGGATCGCCGAACTGCGCGCCGTCGTGCTCGAGGCGGTGGAAAACTGATCGCTCCCAAAAAGGTCGCAGCAGCATGAAGATCTTTATCGGCAACAAGGCCTATTCGAGCTGGTCGATGCGCGGCTGGCTCGCCTGCAAACAATCGGGCCTGGCGTTCGAAGAGGCGGTCGTCCCGCTCTATTCGGACGAGTGGGACCGTCGCCGCGAAGGCAATGAATTCGCGCCCGGCGGCGGCAAGGTGCCGATCTTGTGGGACGGTGACGATTGCGTCGTGTGGGACAGCCTCGCGATCATCGAATATCTCAACGACAAGACCGGCAACACGCGCTTCTGGCCCGAAGACCCCAAGGCGCGCGCGATGGCGCGATCGATGGCCGCCGAAATGCATTCGAGCTTCGCCGCGCTGCGCCGCGAATGCCCGATGAACATTCGCCGCATCGCGCCGGTCGAGGGCGTCGGCGCCGAAACCCGCGCCGATATCGTGCGCATCCTCGAAATCTGGGCGCAGGCGCGCGCGCGTTATGGCGGCGGCGAGGACGGCGGCGATTTCCTGTTCGGCGCGTTCGGCGCGGTCGATATCATGTTCGCGCCCGTCGTCACGCGCTTCGTCAGCTACGGCATCGGCGTCCCGCCCTTCGCCGCCGCCTATATGGAGGCGGTGATCGCGCACCGTTTCGTCCAGGACTGGATCGCCGGCGCGCAGGAAGAGGAATGGGTCATCGACCAGTATGAGGCGCCGGCGCCCGACTAACGCTGCGCGCCGACCGCCAGCCAGATCGCGACACCGACCAGCACCAGCGCGAGGATGCGCCGCACGACGCGCGTCTTGCCCGGATCGGCGAGCCAGCGATGCAGGCCGCTGCCCGCGAAAACGATGGCGACATGAACCGCGGTCGCGATCGCGATGCTGAGCCCCGCGAGCGCGATCGCCTGGCCGAACGTGGGCAGTTCGCCATGGTTGAAACGCGGCAGGATGACGACGAAGAACACCATCGCCTTGGGGTTGAAGACGTTGACGATCAGCCCCGACAGAAAATGACGCTGCGCGCGCAGCGCACCCACCCGCCCGAGCGAGTTTTCGCGCGCATCGTGCCAGCCTTCCCACGCCAGCCACAGCATGAACGCGGCCCCGCCCCAGCGCAGCAGCTGCCACACCAGCCCGCTGTTGGCGACGATCAGCGCCAGCCCGAAAGCGGCGGCGAGCGCGTTGACGAACAGGCCCAAAGCGACCCCGGCGGTCGCCGCCAGCCCCGCCTTGCGCCCGTCGCCCAGCGCCAGCGAGGCGAGCCACGCCATGTTGGGGCCCGGCGTCAGTTCGATCAGCAGGACGGCGAGCGCGAAGCCGATCCAGTCGGGACCGGTCACGCGATCCGCTTCGCCGGATAGGGCGTGCCGTCCTTGTGCTCGTACCCGTCGCGGGTAAAGCGCATGTCGATGTCAGAATAGCTGCCGCTGTCCTCGCCCGCGCCCGCGCCGATCGCGACAAAGACGCAATCGGCGTCGCTGCGATTGATCAGGTGGTGGCCATTGGGATCACCCTTCGGCCAGGCGGCGATATCGCCCGCGCGCAGAATCGTCTCGCCGTCGTCCTCGACGAGTACCGCCTCGCCCGCGATCATCACCACCATCTCGTCCTCGCCCTCGTGCCAGTGGCGCTGCGACGACCAGGCGCCGGGTTTGAGGACGACGTGGCTGGCGCCGATTTCGCTCAGCCCCGCGACCGGCGCGAGCCGGCGGTACCAGCGCCCCGCGACCGGTTCGTCGAACGGCGGCGGATAACCGGTGGCGTTGGTCTGCGGAATCGCGTCGAGATCGATTCTGGGCATGGCGTCTCCCCTCTCGTCGCCCTGAACTTGTCTCAGGGTCGATATGCTCATACCCCTGCGCACCACCGCCGCAACAGCGTCTATCGATGCTGGAATGCACATCGCACCGTGTGAAATACCCTCAGCATGACGAGAATTTTATGAATCCGACCGCGCCCGCCGACCCGATCGACCTCGCCACCCGGCTGATCGCCGCCGAAAGCGTCACCCCCGCGACCGGCGCGGTGTTCGACGCGATCGAACCGATGCTGAGCGCGGCGGGGTTTGCCGTCACCCGCTTCATCGACGGCGGCGACGATCCCGATCCCGAAAACGGCGGCCCGGTCGAAAACCTGCTCGCCACGCGCGCCCCGATCGGCGGCGACGGCGGGCGCCATTTCGGCTTTGCCGGCCATCTCGACGTCGTCCCGCCCGGCGAGGGCTGGCATAGCGGCGCCTTCGCCCCCGAGATCCGCGGCGACCTGCTGTACGGGCGCGGCGCGGTCGACATGAAGGGCGCGATCGCCTGTTTCATCGCCGCCGCGCAGCGCGTCCCCGCCGATGCCGGCATGCTCAGCCTGATCATCACCGGCGACGAGGAAGGCGCGGCGATCCACGGCACGCGCGCGCTGATGCGGCACATGGCGGCCAGCGGCTGCGCGCCCGAAATGATCCTCGTCGGCGAACCGACCTCGGTCGACCGGCTCGGCGACACGATGAAGATCGGTCGGCGCGGCTCGGTCAACATGTGGATCCGGGTCGACGGCACGCAGGGCCATGTCGCCTATCCGCACCTTGCCGACAATCCGATCGCGAAGCTGGTGACGATCCTGAACGAAATCGCGGCGATCGAACTCGACCGGGGCACCGACTGGTTCCAGCCGAGCAACATCGAAACGACCGACATCGCGGTCGGCAATCCGGCGCACAACGTCATCCCCAAATCGGCCTCGGCGCGGCTGTCGTGCCGCTTCAACGACCTCCACAAGGGCGCCGAAATCGCCGATCGGCTGCGCGCCATCGCGGAAAAACACGGCGGCACGCTCAAGGCGGTCGTTTCGGGCGAGGCCTTCCTGACGCCGCCGGGCGAACTGTCGAGCCTCGTCCAGGATGCGGTCGCATCGGTCACCGGCATCCGCCCCGAAGCATCGACCAGCGGCGGCACATCCGACGCGCGCTTCCTCTCCGCCTTGTGCCCGGTCGTCGAATTCGGCCTGATCAACGCGACGATGCACAAGCTCGACGAGGCGGTCGCGGTCGCCGATCTCGAAGCGCTGACCGACATCTACGAGGCGATGCTTACCCGCGCCTTCGCCTGAGCACGACATAGACCGCGCCGGTGCCGCCATGGCGCGGATGCGCGCCGCGAACCGCCGCGATCGCCGCTCGATGCCGCGATGCGCCGATCCAGTCGTCGAGCGTGGCGCGGATCATGCCGCGCGCACGGTCGCGGTCGGCCGAGACGCGCCCCGCCGAGGGATCGCGCGGCGCCTTGCCGGTGATCACGAGCAACACGCGCGTGCCGATCGCGATCGCTTCCTCGAGCGCGAAATCGAGCCGCCGCCACGCCTGGTCGAGCGTCAGGCCGTGAAGGTCGATCGTCGCATCGGGGTCGATCCGGCCGCGCGCCATGCGCTTGTCCCAGCTGCCGTCGAGCGTATCGGCGGCGCGTTGCCGCTGCCCGGCGGGCGCGGGCGCGGGCGCCGGAGACGGCGCGGCCGACGCGCGCGGCCTCGGCGCCGGGCGCATCGCAAAGCGCGCCTGCGGTTCGGGATCGGCGAGAATATGGCGCCCCGGCAGGCGATCGACCGATCGCGCCACGCGGTTCCACAAGGCCCGCCCCTCGGGGTCGAGCTCGCCCGGTCCGGGCTTGCGGCTCATGGCCTGGCGGCGGAGAGGCGCTCCGCCGCCGCGACCGGCAGCAGGATCAGCGCGCTGCCCCGGCCCGACATACCGCCGGCGATTTCGCGCGCCTCGGCCCCCGCCCCCCAAAAGGTATCGAAACGGTTGGCGCCCTTGATCGCGCCGCCGGTGTCCTGTGCCACCCACAGCCCGTCGGCCACGTCGCGGTCGAGATCGAGCAGCACCGGCGCGCCGAGCGGCACGAACCGGGGATCGGCGGCGACCGTGATGCGCGGCGTGACCGGCCGGCCGAGCGCGCCGAGCGGTCCCGCGCCGGTCAGTTCCTGGAAGAAGATATAGCTGGGGTTTTCGCGCATCACCGCCGCGCCGCGCGGCGGATCGGCGCGCAGATATTCCATGATCCCCTGCATCGACCGTTTGTCCTTCGGCAGGACGCCGCGATCGGCAAGCAGCTTGCCGATGCCGACATAATCGCGCCCGTTCTGCCCGGCATAGCCGATGCGGATGACCGACCCGTCGGGCGCGATCAGCCGACCCGAACCCTGGACGTGGAGGAAGAACAGCTCGACCGGATCGGCGGCATAGGCGATGATTTCGGCCCGCCCCTCAAGCGCTCCCGCCTCGATCGCGGCGCGGTCGTAATAGGGGATCAACTTGCCTTCCTCGACGCGCCCCCGGATCCGCTTGCCCGCCAGCATGTCGCTGAACTGGCCCAGGTCAACATCGACGAGGTCCGACGGCAACGCATAGACGGGCATCTCGAATCCCGGCGCGCGAGTGCGCTGGCCGGCGATCTGCGGTTCGAAATAGCCGGTCGCGAACGCGGCGCCATCGCCGACGCGCACGGCGGCGAATTGCGTCGCGAAGAACGTCCGCGCCGCAACTCCCGGATCCTCTGCGGCAGCGCAAGCCGAGCGCCAGTCGTCGCCGCGGGCAAGGCCGCTGGCGTCGGTGCGCTTGACCAGCGACGGACACGAGATGCGGAACGCGGCCAGCGCCTTGGCAAGACGGTCGTCGCCGACGCGCGACAGGTCGAGCTCGACCGGCAGCGCGCCGATTTCGGCGGCGGTCGCCGCCGGCGCGGCTGCGGGTGGCGCGATCGCCGGTTCGGCGGACTGCTGCGGCGTCTCGTCGCGCGGCGCGACGCACGAGCCGAGCGCGAACAGCGCTGCCATGCCGCTCAAAAGGGAAAGGCGAACCGCCTTGCGCGCAGCCATTCCAGCATGACCGGCCGCATCCATCGCCCGATCAGGCGATATCGGTTTCGTCGAGCACCCAGTTCGGGTCGGCGCTCGCGAGGTCGCGGCTGAAGGTCCAGACCTCGTGCGTCTGGACGCCGTCGCTCAGCGAGCCGGCGACGACCTTGCCGTCCTTGTCGCGCGTCACCGCCGCCATGTCGGCATCGAAACGGACGACGATGTCGGCGATCTTGCCCTCGAGCGTGGCGCCGATGATCGTCGTTTCCTCGATTGCGACGAGCCGGTTGTCGAGCGTCTCGCCCCGCGCTTCGCGCTCGGCGATCGCGCTGTCGAAGGCGGCATAGACATCGTCGTCGCACAGGTCGCGCAGCGTTTCGCGGTCGCCCGCCCAAAAGGCTTCGAGGATCATGCGATAGGCGGCCTGCGCGCCGTTCATGAACCGGCTGACATCGAATTCGCGGTCGGCGGCCAGGATGCGGCGGATGCCGGCCTCGGCTGAGGGATGATAGACCGTGTCGCGCGGCGCGGCGGCATCGACGACGCGGCCCTCGATCACTTCGTCGCGCTGTGGCTGCGGCGGGATCGTGCGTTCCTTGGGCTGGCGCATGACCGGCTCCTGCTCATGGCCGGTGCGCTTGCCGAGCACCGAATAGAGGCGCAGCCCCAGAAAGGCGGCGATCATGGCCAAGAGGACGATGGTGATAGTCAATGCCGATTTCCCGAACGATTTGCTGTGACCGCCAACATAGGCGATGCCGGGGCAGGTTTCAAACCGTTAGCGTCGGCGAAACGCTGCCGGCCTTGCCGGCAGTGCGCATTGTGCTTTGGCGATATCGCTGCTAATCGCGCCATCAAGGCGACGGATCGGGTGTCCCACCCTATTGATCCGCCGCAAAATCTTTCCATTCACGACACGATCGAAAGCGAAGTGATTCCATGGCTGACGAAAACGGCACCCCCAGCGACGCGACCAACGAACCTCTGGCCAATGGCGAGGACACCTCTCCCCAGGTCGGCATGATCACCCAGTACACCAAGGATCTGTCGTTCGAAAATCCCAGCACCCCGGGCGTGTTCCAGTGGCAGAGCCAGCCGCAGATCGACGTCCAGTTCAACATCAGCGCCGACAAGCATGGCGACGACCTCCACGAAGTCGTCCTCAAGATCGACGTCAAGTCGACCGCCGACGAAGGCACGCAGTTCATCGTCGATCTGAGCTATGCCGGCCTGTTCGGCGTGCGCAACGTGTCCGACGAGCAGCTCCACCCCTTCCTTTACGCCGAAGCGCCGCGGATCCTCTTCCCCTTCGCGCGCCGCGTCCTCGCCGATGCGATCCGCGACGGCGGCTTCCCGCCGCTGCTGCTCGAACCGATCGATTTCGGCACGCTCTATGCGCAGCAGCGCGCGGCCCAGGCGCAGGGCGGCGAAGCGACCGACCAGCCGGTCGGCACCGCCTGATAGCCTGCGGTCCCGATAGACCGTCATGAAATTGGGGCGCGCATTCGGCTCGGTCGGGGGTCTGACCCTGACCAGCCGGATCCTCGCGCTGGTGCGCGACACGCTGCAGGCGAGCTATGTCGGCGCGAACTTCGCGTCCGACGCGTTCCTCGTCGCGTTCCGCCTGCCCAACATGTTTCGCGCGCTGTTCGCCGAGGGCGCGTTCAGCGCGGCGTTCATCCCGATGTTCAACCGCCGCGTCGCCGAAGGCGGCGGGCTGGCGGCGGGGATCGATTTCGCCGAACGCGCGCTCGCCGTGCTGCTGCCGCTGCTGGTCGTCTTTACCGGCGCGATGATGATCGCCGCCTGGCCGGTCACCTATCTGCTGTCGGGCGGCTTCAATAATCCCACCGCCGACCAGTTCGCCTATGCGGTCACGCTGTCGCGGATCACCTTGCCCTATCTGCTGCTGATCTCGCTCGTTTCGCTGTTCGGCGGGATCCTCAATTCGCTGCACAAGTTCTGGCTCAACGCCGCCGCGCCGATCCTGCTCAACGTCGCGATGGTCGCCGGCTTGTGGTTTTTCCACGGAGACAATCCGTACGAGACCGCGATGGTCCAGGCGGGGTCGGTCACCGTCGGCGGGATCTTGCAGCTGCTGCTGATGCTCTGGGGCGTGCGCCGCGCGGGCGCATCGCTGCGCCTGCGCCGGCCGCGCATCGACCCCGAGATCAAGCGCCTCGCCAAGCTCATCCTGCCCGCCGCGATCGGCGCCGGCGCGATCCAGATCAACCTGTTGATCTCGACCGCGCTCGCCGGGCGCCTGCTCGACGAGGGCGCGATCAGCTACATCTATTACGCCGACCGCCTCAACCAGCTGCCGCTCGGGCTGATCGGCATCAGCCTCGGCACGATCCTGTTGCCGACGCTGTCGCGCATGCTCGGCGAGCGCAAGGATGCCGAGGCGGTCCACCTGCAGAACCGCGGGGTCGAGCTCGCGCTGTTCCTGACGCTGCCCGCCACGATCGCGTTCGTCAGCATCTCGCTGCCGCTCGTCACCGGGATCTTCCAGCACGGCCAGTTCACGCGCGAGGCTGCGGTCGCCACCGCCTGGACGCTGTCGGCCTTTTCGCTCGGCCTGCCCGCCTATGTTTTGATCAAGGTGCTGATCCCGGGCTATTATGCGCGCTCGGACACGCGCACCCCGCTCAATTTCGCGCTCGTCTCGGTGGCGGTGAACATCGTCGGCAACATCGTCCTCATCCCGACGATCGGCTATCTCGGCCCGCCGCTCGCGACCGCGGCCTCGGCGCTGATCAATCTCACGCTGCTTTGGCGCACCCTGTCGAAGCGCGGCCATTTCCATGTCGATGCCGCCCTGAAGCGCCGCCTGCCGCGGCTGATCCTCGCCGCGCTCGCAATGGGCGTCTCGCTCTATTTTCTCGCTCCGCTCTTCGGCGACGATTTTTCGGGTCCGCTCGGCACGCGCGTGACCGCGCTTGCGCTGCTCGTCGCGGCGGGCGGCGCGGTCTATGCGATCGCCTGTTTCGCGCTTGGCGCCTTTCGCCTGTCGGAGCTGCGCGCTATGCTCAAACGCGCCCCGGCAGAGGCCGACCCGCCCGCAGCCCAGCTTTGAAGGATCTCGATTCCATGCGTACCGTTTCGGGCATCCAGCCCACCGGCAACCTTCATCTCGGCAATTATCTCGGCGCGATCGTGCAATGGGTGAAGATGCAGGACGAGCCGGGCGACAGCCTGTTCTTCCTCGCCGACCTCCACGCCGTCACGGTTCACGCCGACCCGGCGCAGATGCGCGCCAACGTGCGGGAACTGACCGCCGCGCTGATCGCCAGCGGGCTCGATCCCGACAAGGCGATCCTGTTCAACCAGGCGCGCGTGCCCGAACATGCCGAACTCGCCTGGCTATTGTTCTGCATCGCGCGGATCGGCTGGCTCAACCGGATGACGCAGTTCAAGGAGAAATCGGGCAAGAATCGCGAGGGCGCGAGCGTCGGCCTCTATGCCTATCCGGTGCTCCAGGCCGCCGACGTCCTGCTCTACAATACGACGCACGTCCCCGTCGGCGACGACCAGAAACAGCATCTCGAGCTCGCCCGCGACATCGCCGCCAAGTTCAACGCCGATTACGGCGTCGATCTCTTCACGCTCCCCGAACCGCTGATCGCCGGCCCGATGCCGCGCGTGATGAGCCTGCGCGACGGCAGCGCGAAAATGTCGAAGTCCGATCCCAGCGACATGAGCCGGATCAATCTGATCGACGACGACGACACGATCGCGCAAAAGATCCGCAAGGCGCGCACCGATCCCGAACCGATCCCCGCCGACCCGACCGGGCTCGACGGCCGCGCGGAGGCCGCCAATCTGATCGCGATCTACGCCGCGCTCGCCAAGAGCGACGTTCGCTCGGTGCTCGACGAATATGCCGGCCAGGGCTTCGGCGCGTTCAAGCCGCGTCTTGCCGAGCTGCTGATTGCCGAACTCGGCCCGATCCGCCGCCGCTTCGCCGAGCTCAAGGACGATGCCGCCGCGATCGACGCCGCGCTCGACAAGGGCGCGGCGCGCGCCCGCGCGCTGGCCCGGCCGCAGGTCGATTCGGTCTACGCGGCAATGGGACTGTTCGGACCCAATTCCTGATTTTGGCGACTCTATCCTCCTGATTGCAAAGGCGGAAAGCATGACCGTTCAAGCTCGGTTCAGCCATTGTATCTTATCTGATGCGGTCATGTGATAGGCTGCGCGCGTAAGGCGCCACCGTTCGACCAAGGATTGGGATCAAAACCATGAAGAAATTCGTCAAAGCCGCGATGATCGCCGGCACACTGATCGGGCTCAGCGCCTGCGCACAGCCGTTCAGCGCCAACGTCTCGCGCTTCCAGCAGATGCCCGCGCCGCAGGGCCAGACCTTCGCGATTCTCGCGAGCGATCCGGCCAAGGCCAACAGCCTCGAATTCGCGCAATATGCCTCGCTCGTCCGCGGCGAGATGGCGCGCGTCGGCTATATCCCCGCGACCGGCGACAGCGCCGATCTCGTCGTCAAGCTCGATTACGCGGTCGATCAGGGGCGCGAGCGCGTGCGCCGCTCGGCGAACTACTACGACCCCTTCTATTACGACCCGTTTTATTACGGGTCCGCGCGCAGCTTCTATCGTCCGCGAATCGTCCGGACGCGGCGCGGCTATCGTTATGTCGGCGGCTTCTACGATCCGTTCATGTGGGGGCCGGGCTATGGCGGTTTCAACGACGTCGAACGCTATGTCGTGTTCACGAGCGAACTCGACCTCGATATCGAACGCACCGCCAACGGTCAGCGCCTGTTCGAAGGCACCGCGATGGCGCAGTCGCGCGACAACGACCTGACCTATCTCGTGCCCAATCTGGTCGATGCGATGTTCACCGGCTTTCCCGGCAACAATGCCGAAAAGGTGCGCATCACTTTGCCGCCGCGCGAACGCCGCTAAAGCCGCCCTCGCTTAAGCGAACGAGGCCCGGCTCCCCGCATCGGGGGGCCGGGCCTTTTGCTTGTTTCAGGCTTCGAGGGCGCGACGGATGCGCACGATGTCGGCGTCGATATCGGGATCGTTCTGGCGCATCGCATCGATCGTGCGAAACGCGTGGATGACGGTCGAATGATCGCGCCCGCCGAACTTGCGGCCGATCTCGGGATAGGATCGCGGCGTCAGCGTCTTGGCGAGGTACATCGCGACCTGGCGCGGTCGCGCGACGACGCGCGCGCGGCGCTTCGAGCTCATCTCGATCGCGTCGAGCTTGTAATGCGCGCACACCGCCTTCTGGATGTCGTCGATCGTGATCCGCGACCGCGTCCCGCGCAAGGTTTCGGCCAGCCGGTCGCGCGCCAGGTCGATGTCGAGCGGGGTGCCGGTGAGCGAGGCATAGGCGACGAGCTTGTTCAGCGCGCCTTCGAGTTCGCGAATGTTGCGCGTGAAATTGCGCGCGAGGAAATCGACGACGTCGTCGGGCACCGACACGCGATGCAGCGTCTCGCGCCGGTGGTCGAGGATCGCGCGGCGCAGCTCGAACGAGGGCGTTTCGATATCGGCGACGAGCCCGCCCGACAGCCGCGACAGCAGCCTGGGATCGATGCCGTCGAGCATGTGCGGGCTGCGGTCCGCGGCAACCACCAGCCGCTTGCCCGCGCTCATCACGAAATCGATCGTGTGGAGCAATTCGTCCTGCGTCGATGCGCCCTTGCCGACGATGAACTGCAGATCGTCGATCATGAGGAGGTCGGCGACCCTGAGCCGCGCCTTCATCGCCATCATGTCGTTGGCGCGGATCGCGGCGACGAATTCGAGCATGAACTTTTCCGCCGACATCATGACGATATTGGCGTTGGGATTGGCGCGCAGATGCGCGTGGCCGATCGCGTGCAGCAGGTGCGTCTTGCCCTGGCCGGTCGCCGAGCGCAGGTAGAGCGGGCTGAATTCGGGCTTGTCGGCCGCCGCCATCCGCATCGCCGCACCGCGCGCGAGGATGTTCGACTGGCCGGCGATGAAATGATCGAAGGTCAGCCGCTCGTCGAAGATCGGCAGCGGCAGCGTGCGCAGCGGCACCGATTCCTCGACGTCGGCCGGAGGGGACTGGAACAGCGTCTGCGGACGGATCGTCTCGCGCGCCGGATTGGCGACGACGCGCAACGCGCGAACCGCCTCGCACTGCCCTTTCCAGGCGAGGAGCAGGCGGTCGAGATAGCGTTCGGCGATCCAGTTGGCCGAAAAATGCGTCGGCGCATGCAGCGTCAGCGTGCCCGTGGTCCCGCAATAGTCGCCGAAGCCGACGGGCTTGAGCCAGTGATCGAAAGCGCGAACGCCCAGGTCCTTGCGCAGGTTCGCCGCGACGACTTTCCAGCTCGCGCTATCGGGCGCGGCAGCGCTGTCGACCGCGCGTGCATGGGCGCCTTCGCCACCTGCCGTGCCCGAACGGTTTTCCTGCCCCATCGATGATGCCCTCGCCCCACATTCCACCCACCGCCGCGCCGATCCCGAACGGATCGCCGCGCCACCCTGCAGCCGTCATGGCGCCTGAACCACGGCCCACCCAGGCCGCACCGATTGCGTCTTCGGAAAAATGCGATTTTTCCGGCAAGTCGAATCATGTTTTCAGTGACGCCGGCAACGACACGCTGCGGGTCGGACAACCTGTGTAGGCAGGCGCCCGCGAGTCGGACAAGCCACCTGCGGTAAAAAAACTGAAATAAACCGCCTTGACTCGATGCATGGTGCGGAAACGCGTTGGAAGACCGCACAAGCTACTGAGATAGCGCGATAATCCGTATTTTCGCGATATTGGCTTCGCGGCGAATCGCGGATTAACCTCGACTCTGCCCGGATCGGTTTTGCCGACGGCGCACGGTCGCCGCGTCGCACGCCATTCGTCATGCAAAAGACCCGCCGTTGCCGGCGGGTCTCTTGGAACCTCATCGCAGCCGGGACGACCCGGCGTGGCCTGGCGGGATCAGAGCGCGGCGACGCGCTTCGTCAGGCGCGAGAATTTGCGCGCGGCGGTGTTCTTGTGCAGCACGCCCTTGGCGACGCCCTTGGCCATTTCGGGCTGGACGGCCTTCAACGCATCGGCGGCGGCTTTCTTGTCGCCGGCTTCGGCAGCCGCCTCGACCTTCTTCACCATCGTGCGGATGCGCGAGGTGCGCGCGCCGTTGACGATGGTGCGCGCGGTGTTGCGACGGATGCGTTTCTTGGCTTGCGGCGTATTGGCCATGCGGATGGACCCTCGAATGATATTACGGTTGTTCGCGAAAAAAATGGGCCCGGAATCACCTTCCGGCCCGCTTCGGAGGCGGCACATAACGATCCCGCCGCAATTGGTCAACCGATTGCGCGCCTAATGCTGGCAGGCGGCGCAGAAAAACGTCGACCGGCCGCCGTCGACGCGCCGCCTGACGCGCCCCTCGACGCACGGGCAGATTTCGCCCTCGCGGCCATAGACGCGGAAACTCTTCTTGAAATAACCCAGCTGCCCGTCGGGCGCGGCGAAATCGCGCAGGCTCGACCCGCCCGCCGCGATCGCGTCGAGCAGCACCGCCTTGATTCCCGCGACCAGCCGGTCGAGCCGCGCGCGCGCGATCGCCCCGCCGGCGCGGCCGGGGTGGATGCGCGCGATGTTGAGCGCTTCGCAGACGTAGATATTGCCCAGGCCGGCGACGATTCGCTGGTCGAGCAGCAGCGGCTTGATCGGCGCCTTGCGCCCCGCCAGCGCGGCCTTGAGCGCGGCGCCGTCGAACGCGTCCGACAATGGCTCGGGGCCGAGACCGATGAACGGCGCGAACGTTCGTTCGGCATCGCCCTCGACCAGGTCGACCGAGCCGAACCGGCGCGGATCGTTGAGCGCGAGCGTGCGGCCCGCGCCCGTTTCGATGATGAGGTGGTCGTGCGGCTCGATTCGCTCGGGGTCGACGCGCCAGCGCCCCGACATGCCGAGATGGAAGACGAGGCTGCAGTCGCGATTGGTGTGGATCAGGCCGTATTTGGCGCGCCGCGACAGGCCGCTGACGGTGGCGCCGGTCAGCCGCTGGACGAGGTCGACCGGGAACGCGCGGCGCAGGTCGGCGCGGCGCGTCTCGATCCGCGCCAGGCGCTGGCCCTCGAGCACGGGTCTCAGGCCGCGCACGGTGGTTTCGACTTCGGGAAGTTCTGGCATTGCGCGCGACAGATGTGGCCTGGCCGCGGCGAACGCAAGCATGGCCTTTGCGCGCGCCCATCCATGCGGCTAAGGCGGGCGCCATGAATCGCGCCGACAGCAACGCCACCGTCTCCTTCGGCTACGAAGAGGTCGCCCCCGACGAAAAGACGCGCCGCGTCGGCGGCGTCTTTTCCAACGTCGCGCGCCGCTACGACGTGATGAACGACGCGATGTCGGGCGGCATGCACCGATTGTGGAAGAACCGCTTCGTCCGCCGCGTCAAACCGCGCCAAGGCGAGGAGATTCTAGACATGGCCGGCGGCACCGGCGACATCGCCTTCCGCATGGCCGATCTCGGCGCCAGCGTCACCGTCGCCGACATCAACCCCGACATGCTCGCCGTCGGCATGGAGCGCGCTGCGGCGCAGTCGCAAACCGGCCTCGTGTGGACCGAGCAGAATGCCGAGACGCTGAGCTTCGAGAACGCGATGTTCGACGCCTATACGATCGCCTTCGGCATCCGCAACGTCACCGACATCCCCGCCGCGCTCGCCGAGGCGCACCGCGTCCTGCGCTATGGCGGGCGGTTCTTCTGCCTCGAATTCTCGACCACCCTGTGGCCCGGCTTCGGCGAGGTCTACGACGCCTATTCGCACAAATTGGTCCCGCAGCTCGGCAAGTGGATTGCCGACGACGAGGACAGCTATCGCTATCTCGTCGAATCGATCCGGCGCTTCCCCGACATGGCGCGCTTCGAGGCGATGATCGCCGAGGCGGGCTTCGTCCGGACCAAAACCGAGCCGATGCTCGGCGGGCTGGTCGCGATCCACAGCGGCTGGAAGGTCTGAGCGAACTTAATGGCACGGCCCAGAACCCATCTCTGGCGGCTCCTCAAATGGGGTCGCACGCTCGCCCGCCACGGCGCGCTGCGCGGGATCGAGCGCGATCCGCTGACCCCGCCGCCGGTCGCCCGGCTGATCCGCATCGCGCGCTTCGGCACGATCCAGCCACGCGAGCCCGATTACGCCGCCGCCTTCCAGGCGATCGGTCCCGCCGCGATCAAGCTCGGCCAGACGCTCGCGACGCGCCCCGACCTTGTCGGCGAGGTCGCCGCGCAAAACCTGCTGACGCTGCAGGACAGCCTGCCGCCGCTGCCCTATTCCGACATCGAGCCGCAGATCGAACGCGGCCTCGGCCAGCCGATCGCCAACCTGTTCGCCTCGATCGACCCGGTGCCCGTCGCCGCGGCATCGATCGCGCAGGTCCATCGCGGCGTCACCACCGATGGTCGCGAAGTCGCGATCAAGGTCGTCCGGCCTGGCATCGCGACCAAGCTCGCCGCCGACATCGAGACCTATGAATGGGCCGCGGCGCATGTCGAGGCGATGGGCGGCGAAGCCCAGCGGCTGCGCCCCGCGCTCGTCATTGCCAACTTTAAGCGCTGGACGATGCGCGAGGTCGACCTGCGGCGCGAGGCCGCCTCGGCGTCCGAACTCGGCGAATCGATGGTCGCGACGCCCGATTACATCGTCCCGGCGATCGATTGGGACCGCACCTCGCGCTCGGTGATGACGATGGAGTGGATCGACGGGATCAAGATCTCCGACCGCGCTGCGCTCATCGCCGCGGGCCACGACGTCGACGCGATCGCCGGCCGGCTGGTCAACGCCTTTCTGCGCCAGGCGATCTCCGAAGGATTCTTTCACGCCGACATGCACCAGGGCAATCTGTTCGTCTGTCCCGACGGCAAGATCGCGGCGATCGATTTCGGCATCATGGGCCGGATCGACCGGCGCGCACGCACCTGGCTCGCCGAGATTCTCTATGGCCTCATTACGGGCAACTACAAACGCGTCGCGGAAATCCATTTCGAGGCGCAGTACGTCCCGGCGCACCACAATGTCGCCGAGTTCGCCACGGCCCTGCGCGCGGTCGGAGAACCGATGCGCGGCAAGCCGGTCAGCGAGCTCAGCGTCGGCCAGATGCTCGACGGGCTGTTCGCGATCACGCGCGATTTCGACATGCAGACGCAGCCGCACCTTCTCCTGCTGCAAAAGACGATGGTGATGGTCGAAGGCGTCGCCACCGGGCTCGATCCCGAGATCAACATGTGGGACACGTCGGGCCCCTTCATCCAGGAATGGATGCGCACCGAACTGGGACCGGAAGCGCAGCTTGCCGACCAGATCGTCGAGAACGTGCGTACGCTGCGCCGCCTGCCCGATCTCGTCCGACGGATCGAGGACAGCTTCCCCGCCAAGGGCGCCGCCCCGCCACCGCCGCCGGTCCCGACGATCCCGATCATCTGGGAACGGCGCCGGCGCCCATGGCTGGGCTACGCGGCAACCGCGCTGATCGCCGCCGCCGCTGGCGCGGTTGCAATGTGGGCGCTAGTCTTGCCGTAATGGCGCAGTCCAAGCACATCCTCCTGATCGTCGGCGGCGGGATTGCCGCCTACAAGGCGTGCGAGCTCGTCCGGCTGATCCGCAAGGGCGGCATGACAGTGCGCTGCGTCCTGACCGAGGGCGGGTCGCATTTCGTCACGCCGATGACGCTTGCCGCCCTGTCCGAAAACGAAGTCTTCACCTCGCTCTGGGACCTCAAGGACGAGGTCGAGATGGGGCATATCCAGCTGAGCCGCGAAGCCGACCTGATCGTCGTTGCGCCCGCCACCGCCGACCTCATCGCCAAGATGGCGGCGGGCCACGCCGACGATCTCGCAACCACAGTGCTGCTCGCGACCGACGCCCCGGTGCTCGCGGTGCCCGCGATGAACGTGCGCATGTGGCAGCATCCCGCGACGCAGCGCAACGTCGCGCAGCTGCGCCACGACGGCGTCGATGTGATCAACCCCGACGAGGGCGAGATGGTGTGCGGCGAATACGGTCCTGGTCGCCTGCCCGAACCCGCCGCGATCTTCGCCGAAATCAAAAGCGCGCTCGCCAATCGCGGCAAGGACGTGCTCGCCGGACAGCCCGATTTCGCGCCCGGCGAACACCGCCCGCTGCAAGGATCCCGCGTCCTCGTCACCGCCGGGCCGACGCACGAGCCGATCGACCCGGTGCGCTACATCGCAAACCGCTCGTCGGGGCGGCAGGGCTTCGCGATCGCCGCCGAGGCGGCGCTGGCGGGCGCCGATGTCACGCTGGTCGCGGGGCCGGTGCATCTCGCCACACCCGCGGGTGTCACCCGGATCGACGTCGATACTGCCGAGGAAATGGCGCAAGCGGTCCAGGACGCGCTGCCCGCCGACATCGCCTTCATGGTCGCCGCAGTCGCCGACTGGCGCGCCGCGAACGCCGACGCGCAGAAGATCAAGAAATCGAGCCAGAAAGATGGTGGGGGCCCTGCGCCGCTCGAACTCACCGAAAATACCGACATTCTCGCGCGGCTCGCGGCATCCGACCGGCGCCCCGCGCTGCTGATCGGCTTTGCCGCCGAAACGCAGAAGGTCGTCGAACACGCGCAGGCCAAGCGCACGAAAAAAGGCGCCGACTGGATCGTCGCCAACGACGTGTCGGGCGGCAAGGGCAAGAGCGTGATGGGCGGCGCAACCAACGCGGTCCACCTCGTCACCGCCGACGGCGTCGAAAGCTGGGACAGCCTGCCCAAGGTCGAGGTCGCGCGGCGACTGGTGGCGCGCGCGGCGCAGGCATGGGACGACCAACGGGGGGAACGGGGCGATGGCGAATAACGTGACGGTCAAGATCAAGCGCCTATCGAACGGCGGCAACCTGCCGCTGCCGGCGTACAAGACGCCCGGCGCGGCGGGAATGGATATCGTCGCGGCCGAATCGCTGACATTGAAGCCCGGCCGCCGCCACGCGGTCAGCACCGGCTTCGCGGTCGCGATCCCCGAAGGCTACGAGATCCAGGTCCGCCCGCGTTCGGGCCTGGCGATCGAGCACGGCATCACCTGCCTCAACACGCCCGGCACGATCGACAGCGACTATCGCGGCGAGGTGAAGATCATCCTCGCCAACCTGGGCGAGGACTATTTCGAGGTGAAGCGCGGCGACCGCATCGCGCAGCTGGTCGTGGCGCCGGTCACGCTGGCCGAGTGGGACGTCGTCGACGAACTGTCGGATACGCAGCGCGGCAACGACGGCTTCGGCTCGACGGGGCGCTGATGGCGCTGAGCGACGACGAGCTCGACCGCTATGCGCGCCAGATCGTCCTCAAGGAGATCGGCGGCGCGGGCCAGGTCGCGCTGACCAGCGCGCATGTCGTCGTCATCGGCGCGGGCGGCATCGGCGGCCCGGTGCTGCTCTATCTCGCCGCCGCCGGGATCGGCCGGCTGACCGTCATCGACGACGACGCGATCGCGCTGAGCAACCTCCAGCGCCAGATCCTGTTCGACAGCGCAGAGGTCGGCACGCCCAAGGTCGACGGTGCGGCCAAGGCGATCGCACGGATCAACCCCGGTGTCGCGCTGATGCCCGTCGAGGCACGCGTGACGCGCGACACTGTCGACGCCCTGCTGGCGGGCGCCGACGTCGTCGTCGATGGCAGCGACAATTTCGCGACGCGGCTGGTGGTATCCGACGCGACTGTCCGCCTCAAGGTCCCGCTCGTCTCGGCAGCGATCGGCCAGTTCCAGGGCCAGATCGGTACCTTTTTTGGCTGGCGTGAAGGCGCGCCCTGCTATCGCTGCTTCGTCGGCGATGCGCACGACGCCGACGATTGCGACAGCTGCTCCGAAGTCGGCGTGCTTGGCGCATTGTGCGGGATGATGGGCAGCTGGGCGGCGATGGAAGCGATTCGTGTCATCGTCCCCTTCGGCGAGGAACAGGCAGGCAATCTCCACATTTTCGACGGCCTTACCCCGACGATGCGCACGATGCGCATCCCCAAGGACCCCGACTGCAAAGCCTGCGGCAACGTAAGCTAAAAGCTCGCCCCATCGACCTGCTCGCGCGTCAGGTCCTCCCAGACCTCGGGCGCGAACATTCGCATGTTGATCCCCATCCGGTCGTACCCGGGATCGAACGCGGTCCAGTGCGTCGTGCATCCGCAGGTCGGGCAATGCCAAGTCGTCAGCATGCGGTCGCCCTGGACATAGCCGTGTCCCTCGCCGGTGACCGCAACCTCCGCTGGCGTGAGATAATGCCACAGCCCGCCGATCCGGCGGCACAGCGAGCAATTGCACTCGGACACCGACGTGGGTGCACGCGCAATGCGGATCGTGATCGCGCCGCAATGGCAGCTGCCGTCGATCGCCGGTTCGTTCATCGCAATATCTCCTCGACCCATGCGGGGACCAGCTGCGTCGCCGGGCCGTGCCGCGCCTCGTTGAACCAGTCGCTGGCCTGGCTCGGCTCCATGTTGAGCTCGAGCGTCGCCACGCCGAGCGCCCGCGCATCGCGGACGAAACCGGCAGCGGGATAGACCGCGCCCGACGTGCCGATCGACACGAACAGGTCGGCAGCTCGCAACGCATCGTAGATCCGCTCCATCTCGTACGGCATCTCGCCGAACCAGACGACGTCGGGTCGCAGCGCGCTGACGCCGCATTCGGGACAAGGTGGCCGGTCGCTCAGCGGTTCGCGCCATACGGGCCGCGCGTCGCAGGCGGTGCACCACGCGGTCAGGTGTTGGCCGTGCATATGGAGCACCCGGCTCGCCCCGGCGCGCTCATGCAAATCGTCGACATTTTGCGTGACGATGAGGAGTTCGCCATTCCAGGCCGAATCAAGCCGCGCCAGCGCGTCGTGCGCCGCATTGGGCACCGCCTGCTGGATCGCCGCGCGGCGCATGTCGTAGAAGCGATGGACGAGATCGGGGTCGCGCGCAAAGGCCTCGGGCGTCGCGACGTCCTCGACGCGGTGCTGCTCCCACAGGCCGCCATTGTCCCGGAACGTGCCGATCCCGCTTTCGGCGCTGATCCCCGCGCCGGTCAGCACGACGATGTTATTCACCATGGCCATTTTCCGTTGCGGCCGGCGAGTCGAAGCCCGGTCCTTGCTTTTGCCCGGTGTTAGAAGGAAAGATGGTCCCTCGACAAGCTCAGGACCAACGGGGTGCGTGTGACGACAATCGGCATTTTGGGCAGCGAGGGGCGCATGGGCCGCGCGATCGCCGCGCTGGCGGACGAAAGCGACGCTGCGATCGCAGCCGGCATCGACCAGGACGGCGACCCGCTCGCGCTCGCGCGGTCGTGCGACGTGTTGATCGATTTCTCCGCACCTGAAGCGCTCGAATCGCATCTCGAGGCGGCGGTCGCGGCGAAGACGCCGATCGTCATCGGCACCACCGGGCTAGAGGAACGCCATCACTGGCTGATCGATGAAGCCGCGCACGACATCGCAGTGCTGCAGACGGGCAACACCTCGCTCGGCGTAACGATGCTGGCGAAGCTCGTCGCCGAAGCCGCCGCACGGCTCGGCGATGACTGGGATATCGAAATCGTCGAAACGCACCATCGCCACAAGGTCGATGCCCCCTCGGGCACTGCCTTGCTGCTCGGCGAAGCGGCGGCCAACGGGCGCGGCATCGAACTGGCCGACCACAGCGAGCGTGGTCGCGATGGCCAGGCTAGAGCGCGCTCCAAGGGCGCGATCGGATTCGCCAGCTTGCGGGGCGGCTCGGTCGCGGGCGACCATGCCGTCGCCTTTCTCGGCGAGGGGGAACGCATCACCTTGTCGCACAGCGCCGAAAGCCGCACCATTTTCGCGCGCGGGGCGATGCGTGCAGCCGGATGGATCGCGCGACAGCCGCCCGGGCGCTACTCGATGGAAGACGTGCTGGGCCTGTGAAGAAGGCCGCCATTTTCGAATTCTTCTCGCGCTTGGCCGAAGCCAATCCCGATCCGGTCACCGAACTTGAATTCGCCAATAACTTCCAATTGCTCGTCGCGGTCGTCCTGTCGGCGCAATCGACCGACGTCGGCGTCAACAAGGCGACGCGCGCGCTGTTCGCCGAGGTGAAAACGCCCGCCCAGATGGTCGCGCTCGGCGAGGACGGGCTCAAGGCGCACATCAAGACGATCGGGCTGTTCAACACCAAGGCAAAGAACGTCATCGCGCTGTCGCGTGCGCTGATCGCCGATCACGACGGCGAAGTGCCCGCCGACCCCGCCGCGCTCGAAACGCTGCCCGGGGTCGGACGCAAGACCGCCAATGTCGTCATGAACTGCGCCTTTGGTGCGGAAACCTTCGCCGTCGACACACACGTCTTTCGCGTCGCCAACCGCACTCGCCTCGCGCCGGGCAAGACCGTGCTCGTGGTCGAACGGAAACTCGACAAGCTGGTGCCGCCGCCGTTTCGTCGCGATGCGCACCACTGGCTGATCCTGCATGGCCGCTACACCTGCAAGGCGCGCACTCCCGAATGCTGGCGCTGCCCCGTCGTCGACCTGTGCCCCTATAAGCCCAAGACGCCGCCGCCCATGACCAAGGCCACGCCCAAGGTCGCATCCACGCCCCGCTGATTCACGCTGGCACAGCGCGGCGCGCTTTGCTAAGCGCCCGGCACGGCTCGATGCACCCATAGCTCAGCTGGATAGAGTGCTGCCCTCCGAAGGCAGGTGTCAAGCCGGTTTTAGCGAATTGTTTTGAAGGAAAAGTTCAGAGTTTCAGTCGCTTAAGTGACTGCGCAGGATTGGGTTCACATTGCAATTCTTTCCGCGTAAGCATCGCGTAAGCACAAAGCACCCGTAGCTCAGCTGGATAGAGCGTCGCCCTCCGAAGGCGAAGGCCACTGGTTCGAATCCAGTCGGGTGCACCATTTTCCAAAATTATGTCTGAAACGGTCCGATGGCGGACGGACGGAAACTCGGCGCATGCGTTGCGAAAGCGCGCATATCCGCCGCGTACGGTGTGCTGGGTTAAGCCCATTCTCAAGTGCGCGTCAGTGACCAGGAAATTTGCCTGAAAGAAACCCGCAGAAAATTGTTCTATTTCAATTGGGAAAGGCGGCGGCGCGCGACAACCGAGCGCCGAATTTTAGAGAAAACTCTTGTTACGAATAGACCCTGAATTTCGCTCTTTGTTTCGGAATGGGGACCAAATGGCCAACACATACACGGCAACAGTTTGCCAGTCCTGCAATCGCTTCGGCCACTGAAAGAGCGGGCCGCATGCCGCTCCAAACAACGCCAAACATATGGTCCCATTGCGCATCGCAGAGGTGCCCAATATCGCCCCGCCCGTTACATCCGAGTCTACCCGGTCTGGCCTCAATAACCGAGCCAACAAGTCGCTATTGGCGCCCTGCCCAATATGCCTGGAATTGTGGGCCTCTGGAGTCAGGCGGCCACTTTGGCCGTCGCATTCTGAGTGGCAAGGGAGCTGGCAAATCAGGCCCTATGATTATCGCTTCACCTGGAGCGAGCATGGGTATGAACTGGGTGGCCGCGCGATCCAGATCACCGCATGCATGTTCAATAGTATTCCGATCCTGTTCATTGATAAGGCGGTGCACAATGAGCGTGCCCAACTGGCTCAAGACATCTTGCGGAATGTCGCGCGGACGTTGTGTTGCCAAGACACAGGTGAGTCCGTATTTGCGCCCTTCCTTCGCGATAAGCCCGAAGGAATCCAAGCGTACGCTTCCGTACTCGTCACCGATCGTTCGCCCCAAGAACTGATGTGCCTCATCAAGAAACGTTACGATTGGTCTTTCTCTGAAACGACCGACACGCGCGACACCCAAGAGATATCGACCTATGATGTCGAGCAGGAGCTCGCGCGTCGAGTGTTCAAACCGGACCTCTTTGAAGGAGATTAGAGCAACGTCTTGATTGTCGTCCGCAAGGAATTGGTCAATTTCATCGACCAGGGAGTCTCCCCCAGTTCGGAACAGGCAACTGAGTTCTGGAGAGTTGATCAGGGTAGCAATTCTGGAAACCAACGACTCGCAATAGCTAGCCCCGTTGTTGTCCGGGCCGCCGAAATAATTGGAATTGTTCTGCGACGTGGCCCAAACGCACTCCGCCTTGATTTGCTCAGACAGGCTGGCGATTTCAAAGTCACATTTGGGAGAGTGCACGGCAGCTCCATTGGCTCGCAGTGCATCGAAATAAGGAGCCCGCGGCTGGTTTGCTTTCGTAACTACGCCGTTCTGAATTTGGAGCCCTTGGGGGACGGCATTATCTAGCGCTCGGACGAGTTTAAGGCTCTTAATTGCGTCCCTCAATTTTGGCCCCTGACTCTGTCCGGATGGCCTAAAGAGCGAAAACAGATCGTCCTCCGTGATCTCCGTATATGGGAAATGCACATGGCGAGCGTTCGGAACGTTTGCCTCAAACGCAAATATGGTATCGATACCGGCAGTCTCGCAGAATTCTCCGGTCGGATCGAAGATAATTGCCTTCCCTCGGAGTTCTTTTATCTTCTCGATAAGACCGGCGATGGTCCAGCTTTTCCCACCCCCTGTGGCCCCAAAAATCCCGCAATGGCGACCAAAAATCTTTTCGGGTGGAAGTTCAACCGACACACTTTGGTCACCGGCTTCAATAGCACCAATGATGAGGTTGATTTCACCTGCCTTTGTAGCACTCTTACCTATCATTTGGCCGAGGATTTCCGCACCAGCTAGATAAACGCCGTCACCAATCTTTGGGTAGATGTTCACACCACGGGTCAACTTGGAGTCGCTATCCGTGACTGTCGCAAGTAATTGAATGCGACCTATCGGATTTGGCTCTGACTTGTTCCCGAGTTGAGGTTCAACCGACAGACGTTCGCCGTCCGGAATCTTCACTTCCGTGATCCTGCCAAGAATTTTGGTTCGTTCGCAATCAACAAAAACGAAATCCCCGACTCCGCCCTTGGAGAGAGCGCGGCGTTCCGGCTGCGCGCTTGCATATGGAAGGTTCGCGTGAACCTGCGCAGCATTAACCTGAGTCACGGTGCCGACGTATTTGTCAGGATCGACAGGACTAATTGTCGTCATGCCTGACCCGCTGAGTTATCACGCAATACACGTACCCTTTCGACATGTCGTTCCCTGTCAGTTTCCCCAATGAGGTCGGGCATCGCATCTACCAAGTCTTCAAACCGTCCATTGATGAGATGAATGCGGGGGTCACCGGCCGCGGCCAACGACGAGATGCGTGCGAGGAAACGGTTCGAATGCGGTTGCTGCTGTAAAATCGTGTGGGCAGGCGGATCCGGATCGACGCCACGCAGGTCGTTCTCAGACGTGATGAAACTCGGATCGCAAATGACCAACCGAAGCGTAAGGTTAGATTCGATTGCAGAGAGGATGGGGCTGCTAATATGATCGTCATTAAAACCAAACCCGGCGACAATCAAAGCAGTATCCGGTTCCCGTAGCGCAATCTGGAATGCACCCATCATATCGAGATATGGTGGATCGAAAGCTTCCTGGTACTTGCTAGATCGCGGATAGATCAGCACTGGACGATATTCGTCGGTATTCTGGCGCGAACGAACCACATCAGAGCCGAGGCGGCGCCAATCAGCTGAACCATGAAGTTTATAGAGCTGAAATGCGTTGGGAATGTAGTCTGGTGCTTCTTTGTTCGCCTCTCGCCGGACAACATCGAATTCAAAATGCTGCCGATCATATACCTGATCAAGTGAATGCGAGAAGCCGTCAATCACCATGAACCGCAGGCGACGCGAAGCCTCTTCAAAAGCCAAATCATAATTCGTTGTGAATAGCTTTGCCCTTGCTTTCCTGAACCCTCTTCGCCCAATTTTCCTGATAAAGCGTTGGTGGGAATCAAGGTCAGTTCCAAGACCAACAAAATCAACCAGTCTAAGAATTGTGCTTTCTGCGTTTGCCACGAAGGCTCGGACCCCAGCAACATCTTCATCGTCGTCCTTCGCCCCGTCGTTCAAGTCCAAATAGATTTTACAAAGGGTAAGAAGTCGCTCGATATTCTCTCCCGACTGCGCATTCGGGAAACGAGCTCGTATCGCGGCGAATTCCGCATCGCCGACTTCTTCTCTGACGGCGTTCCACAAATCTGACATCGATGGCGCTTGGGCACCGCCATCCTCGTTAGTCGCACAGAGCGAAGCTCCTGCCCCCGTCAAGGTCGAGAAATTCGATGCGGACAATGCGTTTATTAGTGCGCTATCAATTTGCTCTCGACTCCCTCGCTCTTCTACGCTGCCCTCATCATCGAGCTTGTCAGAATACGCGAGCCACCCTCGACCGGGTGTGTAGAGCCGAAGGTTAGTGCGGTTTGCATCCGTTTCGTTCCAATAGTCCCAGATGCTCATGCGTTATTTCCCAAAAACATTCCTGATTGTGAATTCGCCCGATATTGGCAAAACTCTTTTTACGGTGGAGCAACCGTCATGGACTGGGAAAGCGCATAATACCAAAAGGAAAATTGAGACTCTGTTTCAGATAACGCCTGAGGCGACCCTACTCGCCGCTGCCGCGAATGCCTTTGGCACCTTGGCTAAATTCTATCAGTCGCTGCGGCTCAGATGCAAACCATGCGTAGCTGCCCCAAGCCAACGTTCCAACGGTCTTTCGAAAAGTTGCCGACCCGCGATCCAGAAACGCCGTTACGAACGCCACATTTTGAGATGTAAAACCTGCCTTGTCAGCGAGCTTTAGCAATGCGGCCTTGCGCGCGTCATTGACCGGGCCATCAGTGTGAACCACCTCGACGAAAACCAGTAGGGGGTGAGCTGGGCCGAGATCGACCAGGACGATATCCGGCAAGCTTTTGTCTGCGGGGATGGTCAATCCGATTGCCTTCGCCAATTCGTCATCCCGCGCGACAACTTTATTGCCGCTTTCGCTGAGCGTGATGACCCCCGGTTTTTCTAGGAATGTGGGGGCAAACACCTCAATGACGGCTTTGGAAATATCGGAACTTGGTCCGGTCGACATTCGTCGCTTTTCGCCATTCGGAAAGGTGACCAGCTGGTGATCTCCTCCTCCCGCCGCGCCGCGCCGCACAATCGCAATTCGTGCTAGCGCGCCGGCGTTAAGATGCTTCTTGTGCCAAGCTTCCACTTGGGTTTGGAGAACTGCTTCGGTTCGCACGGGGCCGAACAAGTCCGCAAAGTCAGCCTGCAACGCGTACCGTGGAGCTGGCGATGTCGTGGCCAGGCCCTCACGTTCCACGACCGCCCCATTCTCAATGAGCGCATACCTGATCGTGTCGTCCCGAATGGATTCACGTGTATTACCCGCATACCAGCGTCCAGGCACATCGGCCTTGTTGGGCTTCATCGAGTCCTTGACCCACTGCTCGCGCTCCCCTTGACCGGTCAGCAAAGCCTGTGCGTCGGTCATCCTCGTGACCTGGTCGGGGCGAACCCAGCGACCCGCGCCTTCAACGGCACCCGCGTAGAGCATGACAAATATGGTCTTTGCCGCGATCTCCCAAATCGAATGCTCGCGGTTCGGCGAACCCTCAGGAAAAATCAGTGGAAGTCGGCGGTGAATTTCATCCCAGGGAGTAAGTGTTGGTAGGCTCATGATTAGAGGCCATAAATCTGTCGTAGTGCTTTTTCCAGCGTGTCGCGAGTTGCGCCTTTTGAGACCAGTCGCTCGATGTTCTTCATATCCAAAGCGGAAGGCAAGGGAATGGCCTCCAGCTCGAACGCGGAAACTGCCACACTTCCGCTGATGCAGCGAAAAAGTTGATCGACCACGTCACTGTTGAGTACCGCGGCCACTGCGGCGGCGCTGACTTTTGCTGATGGGGTTGGACGAACCATGTTCAAGTGATTTTCGACGATCACGCCGCCGTGTTTATCGACGAACTCCTGAGGAAGTTCAGCAGCGATCAAACGTCGCGGCTGCTCCTTCGCCGTGGTTCGCTGAACAAGAACAGAGGGTTGATCGACAACTAGCCAATCATCCCCGGCCTCGACCTTGAAATAGGGAGCGTGGTTCTTCTTCTCCGCGCGGAAGAGAAACCGGCCATCTGCCGTTACCGCCTCGGCCCAAACTAGCGGCAACGCTCCTCGGACAGCCCGCTCACGCAACTGCGGCTTGAACCTGTTCCAAACCAGCGGACCAGTCGAAACGCGATAGCCCCAATCCGATAGACGAGCGGGCATCTTCGTTGCGGCTTTGATTATGCCAACATGCTCAGGTTGTCTCGGCGCCAGCCAGGGCGCGGAGGAGTCATCGGGTAATGTGACTTTTCCGTTCTTCGTCAATCGAGCTTCCCGCTCATTGTCGACGTTCAAGTAGTGGACTTGGAAAGGCCTTTGTTCACCGCCTTTGCGATAGAGGGCAAGCAGGGTCTCCTGCATCACATCTTCGAAGACACCACGCCGCGCATGGACAAAGTCGATGGCTTCTGGCGGGGCTTCGCTGGCGAGCAATCGGCGCAGAGCTGTGTAGTATTGTCCTCCAAGGACGCTGGTTGGAGTAAGGTAGGCAATGACACCTCCGGGTTTCGTCCAACGCAGCGCAACATCGGTAAACAGTCCATAGAGATTTGCGTGGCCGTAGAGGCTTCGCGTGAAGCGCTCGCGCTGCTCCGCCGAGAGGCGCACGCGGCCATAGGGCGGATTGCCGACCACCAAATCGAATTTGGGCGATGGCGTTACATCGAGTGTATCGCAGACTTCGACAAACCTTGGTGCTGGACGACCGCTTGCATCGATCAGATCGGAAAGAAATATCTCAAGCGCAACCTGCGAAAGTGCTGCCGCATGAGCGTCAATCTCCATACCGGAGAGGCGTGCGCCAAGCTGCGCCAAGACAAATGCCGGTTCGCTGCCATCAAGCGCGCTGCGCATCCGCGAAGCAGCTTCGAGCAGGAAAGCTCCACCGCCGCTCGCCGGATCGAGCACACGCGCAGTCGCCCAATCGACGCTGCCCTCCTCTGCAAGATCGAGTAGCCGCTTGTTCAGCGATGCTGGTGTGTAGAAGGCTCCGAGATCGCTCCTTTGCTTGGACGGAAGGAGCGTGGTGTAGAGGCTCGTCAGGAAGTGGCATCCTTCGAGCAATGGAAGCGATGCGGCTTCGATCCCGATTGACCGAGCGAGCTGTTCGGTTGTCGTATCCAGGGAGTGGCTCTTACCCGCCAGGTGATCGGCAATATCTAAATTTGGAGCGACCTTCGCGGCGAATGAAACCATTGCAACATGCGAGAAATCGGCAGCAAGTCGAGCTCGGTACTGGTCATTGAGGGTTTGTGCCCAAGCGCGCGCGACTGTACGCGCACGAGCCAGCTCACCTCGCTTCGATTCAAGCGAAAGCGATTGATTGTCACGTTCGACCGGGTTCAGTTTTCGTGCCGAAATTGACGTCAAAAGCCCCTCCTTTGCACTTGATTAGCGAATTTGCAGGCAAAGAGAACCTTCAATTTATGTTCTTCTTTTGTTCCTTTTGCAAGCCTTAGTTGCAGTCTCCGCAGGGTGATGCCTCGCAACGCAAATTCCAGCTTGCCGGTAGGCCACAAAGCTATTGGATTGACCACAACGCCACATCCATCCAAGAACTGCTTAGATAAGGGGGGCATTTTAGCATGGAGTTCTCTTTAGCTCTATGATCGCGACCCCAACGATGGCACGGATTAGATCGAGTCGGATCGTTACATGCGCTTAGCTTGGTCTTTAATAGGCTCTCTGAACCGCCCCGGGATTGCCGGAGGCCATTCGGTTTAAATTATGCTGCCATGGGCGTGTCGTCCAGCATGGCGTAATAGTGTTCTTCTGCTTCGGCAGGTGGGATATTGCCGATGGGCGCGAGCAGGCGCCGGTTGTTGAACCAGTCGACCCATTCGAGTGTGGCGTATTCCACGGCTTCAAATGATCGCCAAGGACCGCGACGGTGGATGACCTCGGCCTTGTAAAGACCGTTGATCGTCTCGGCCAAGGCGTTGTCATAGCTGTCGCCAACACTGCCGACCGATGGCTCGATCCCGGCTTCGGCAAGGCGCTCAGTATACTTGATCGAGACATACTGGCTGCCGCGGTCGCTATGGTGGATCAACCCGCCGCGATGGGCTGGCCGCCGATCATGGATCGCCTGCTCCAGGGCATCCAACACGAAGCTGGCATGCGCCGTTCTGCTCACCCGCCAGCCCACGATATAGCGGGCGTAAACGTCGATCACGAAGGCCACGTAGACGAACCCCGACCACGTTGCGACGTAGGTGAAGTCCGACACCCACAGCATGTTCGGCGCCGGAGCATGGAACTGACGGTTGACCTGGTCGAGCGGACAGGGCGCAGCCTTGTCGCTCACCGTCGTCCTGACCGGCTTGCCCCGGATCACGCCCTGCAGGCCGAGATCACGCATCAGCCGCTCCACCGTGCAGCGGGCAATATCAAAGCCCTCGCGCTGCATCTGCCGCCACACTTTGCGATACCCATAGACCTTGAAGTTGGTATCGAACACACGCTGAACCTCGGGCTTCATCGCCTCGTCGCGCCGGGCACGAGCCGACAGACGCGACGGATCACGCCGCTGCGCGACGCGCTCGTGGTAGGTGGATGGGGCGATCGGCAGAACCCGGCAGATCGGCTCGACCCCATACTCACCCCGATGCTCATCAATGAAGCTGGTCATCGCTTGAACGGGCGGTCGAGCTCCGCCTGGGCAAAATATGCAGAAGCCTTGCGCAGGATCTCGTTAGCCTGGCGCAGCTCGCGGTTCTCGCGTTCCAAGGCCTTCAGCTTGTCTGCAACCTCGACCGGAACACCGGCACGCTTGCCGCTGTTCACCTCTGCCTTCTCCACCCACTCAAGAAGTGTGTGGCCGGAACAACCGATCATGGCAGCAATGGAAGTGATAGCCGCCCAGCGGGACGGATGCTCGCCTTCCTGGTCCAGCACCAGGCGGACTGCCCGCTCACGCACCTCAGGGGCAAACTTGTTCGTCGTCTTGCTCATCGTAGACCCTTCCTCTCAGGAGTTAGGGCCTCCGGCAATCCCGGGGCGGTTCAGTCTAATCGGAATGCCCAGGAAGGGGCCAAAGGCGTGATCGCAGGGCCGCAGTCGCATCCTGCGCTGAAATCAAACGCAATTTTGATGGGACCGCCAGCTTGCGATATTGGGAGCCGTCGCATATTTCTAAGCAAAACCAGCCACATACCACCCGACCGACGGCGGTGCTTTTATCTCGCCCTCCTATCCTCCCATCAAAATTCGCCGCTTTCTCGCCTGACATTGCCGAGCGCTTTCACTCACCGCGAAATGCGCCCTTCCGTCGATCGATTTGTCACAGTGGGTTTGCAGCCAAATTGCGGCGCAGCCGCAGCGATGAAGCACAAATAGCGCGCCCAAAGGTCAGTCAGACGCTCTTTGCAGCATCTTTCTTGAGCCTCTCTAGCCGCTCCGAACATACCCCGTGAACGATGCTGCCTAGCTCCTCGACCTGCTCACCAAGCCATTCGAGCTCCTCCAGCGTGATGCGATAGTGCTTCGAGTATCGTGCCTTCGTGTATGCTTCTTTAAGCTTCTCGAAGCGCGCTCGGTCGCGTCTTGTTTCGCGTGGCCAGACGTGAGTGAGGCGTGCATCGATACGCTCCGCCTGGGTACGAAGGAAGCCAAGGTTGTGCACGTGGGGTGTGTAGAAAGTGCAGACTAAGAGCACGCAATGGTACAAACCTTCGGTTGCTTGGTGGTATTCGAACGCCGCGTGCTTGTTCATGCCTTGGTCGACCGCGTACTTTGCAAGTTTCACCCGGCCCTGGGCTGATGTCAGCCACTCGGTGAAGTACTCCTGCGCCATGGAAAGAGCCTGTTCGGGCGTCTTGGGCTTGGGCGTGTGGAGTTCGGTGTCGTCGGACTGGTAAAGCGCGACCCCATCCTGTTTCACGTCCATGAAGAAGTAGCGCCCATGCGCCAGGCCGTCGTTCACCTCTTGCAGCGTGTGAACGATGAAATTCACTGGCGTGTTGAGCGTCTTGGTCACGCCGTATTCGCGCATCAGCCGCTCATCAAGTTTGGCCCAGTATTTCACTCGGTCGGTCAGTCTGCTGTCATTGACGATCACCAACAGATCGTAATCGGACTGGTAGCCTTTCGCCGTATGCGGCTCGTCGACCCAGGTTCCGCGTGCATAGCTGCCATACAAAATGACCTTCAATATCCGTCCGGCCTTCTTCCATTCGTGCTTGGCAAGCGCAAAGGCGTCGTCGAACTCTTCAAAGATCAGCTGCACTACGCGTTCAAGCTCGCGTTGTTTTTGCGGGGGCAGATGATCGAGGTCGGTCTTCATCGCTCAATCTCTAGCAAGCGCTTGAGATGCTTGCACCTGCCAAGTGGCGAGGCGCGCGGCGACGGCGCACCCTAAAGCGCTGAGGAGCAGCGCGCTGGTGGTTCGCGTTAGCAACAATCCGATAGGATTGTTTGTTAGCATAGTTAAGGGGCTCGCTATCCCAGCGTTTCTGCGGGTTTGAGGGCTGTTTCGGTTCCCGATAGTCCGAATCTTCGGTTCCTGATCGTCCGAAGGGTCCACAGCTTTATCCACAGGGTTAGCCATCCCCATTTCTGGGGAGGGGGCTTGAATCGCGTTTGCAGTAGGAGTTTGCTGGAAGGTTTGCATCGGAACCTGCTTCATGATCCGGCTGCGCGCTCGGCGATGAATTCGCTCATGGCGCTCTTTCGTGCAGTGCGGTCCAGTGCAAAGCTGCCTCGCTGGAAGTTCGTGCCATTGAGCAAAGCGCTGACATACCCCGCAATCATATCGGCAGCAGTGATAAGCGTAGCGTCCAAGACGTGGATATACCTGCTTGTGATCGATCCTTTAGCGTGCCCCAAAAGCGCAGCAATGGTGATCTCGGTAAATCCAAGATCATTGCCGATGCTCGCAAAGCTGTGACGCAGAACGTGGGCTGTGACCCCGTCCAATGGAGAGCCCTTAAACAACGCGTCCCAATGGTTTGGAAATCCGCCGAAAGCATTGTCTTCGCCATACCCCGGGAACACGTAGCTCCCGGTGGCAGTCTGACGTTGTGCCTCCAGAAATTCGACAACAGGCAGGCCGATGGGCCGGATCGATCTGCCTTCCTTGCTTTCGGAAAGCCGCAGGCAACTGCCGTCCAGGTCCACGTCGCACCATTTGAGATTGATGATCTCGCCGCGCCTGCATCCTGTTAGCGCGATCTGGCGGATGATGTCCCTTGTCGGCCAAAATTTGTCTTGCGCCTGCGCATCCCGGAGCATGTTGCCGAGAATGCCGTACTCGGTTTCGGTCAAACGCCGCTCGCGAACCTTGTATTTCGGCTTCTTAATGCCGTGCGCGGGATTGTGTTCGATGATCCCCAGATCAATGGCGTACGAGAGTATTCCTCCGATGAGGCCAAGGGTCCGGGTAGCAGTGCCAGGACCGCCCCTCACGATTGACTTGCCCCGCAGCTTCTTGGTTTTGACGATGATCCGCGACCGACCCGCCATGATGTCGCGCATGATCTTGACCATATCCGCTCTGGTCAGATCCTTGACGCGCCGGGTTCCGATCAGGGGAATGATGTGTCTCTTGATCCGACCGATATCGGTATCGATTGTCGATTGCTTCTTCGGTCGCCCGCCCTTGCCGAGAATCAGCCCATCATCGAGGTCCTGAATGTAGCGCTTGCAGAGGCCCTTCATCGTGATCGCACGATGATCTTCAAGGCGCTCCTCTGCCGGATCGTCGCCTCCCGCGACACGTCCCAACTGAGCCTTCGCTTCGCGGCGGGCCAGTTCCGCTGTCCACACGCCGTGCAATCCAAGCGTAAGCCGTCTAGCCCGCCCTCTTTGGCGATACTGGATTACATAGCTGCGCTTGCCTGACCGGTACACCCGGAGCCCAAAACCGGGTAGCTCTTCATCCCAAATGATGTAGTCTTTCACCTGAGACTTGGCTGCCTCGACGGTGCGCTTCGTTAATTTGACCACGGCGATCTCCGTTTCCAGAGCCCCGTTTTTGAGTAACTGTGGTGTCATCACTCGGAGGAAAACCGGGGCGTAGATTTGGGTACGCCAGCGAAATCCGAGTTCAATCTAAATCTATATAAAACAGTAGTTTAGAGTAGAATTTCGTAGTCTGGCGTACCCGTTCTGTACCGGCTCCGAAGGCAGAGGCCGCAGGTTCGAATCCTGCTGGGTGCACCACCGCTTTTCAGAAATCGAGCGCGGCGATCGGCGCGCCCGCCGGTCGCGGCGGATCTCCCGGCGGTCGGCGCAGCAGCAAGTCCGCGGTCGCCAGCGCGCCCTGCACACCCGAATCCTGGTTGCCGATCGGCATCACGCGATCGCCGTCGATGCGCGCGCGGACGAAGCTTTCGCGCGCGCCATTGGCGGCGATCGGCGCGGCCAGTTCGATATCGCGCCAAGCAAGCGCTGCGCCCGGATCATGTCCCGCCAGCCCCGCGACCAGCGGCGCCATGAACAACCGCGCGGTCACCATTGCCGAACTCGGATTGCCCGGCAGCCCGAGGACGAGGCAAGAGCCGACGCGGCCCAGCCAGATGGGCTTGCCCGGTCGCATCGCGACCTTCGAGAAGACGAGGTCGAGCCCGTGCGGCTCGAACATCGCCTTGGCATGATCGCGCTCGCCGACCGACGCGCCGCCGCTGACGATGACGAGATCGGCGCCGTCGAGCGACGCCTTCGCCGCGTGCTCGAGCGCGCCGAGGTCGTCACCGTGGCGCGCGCGCGCGACGAGGTCGCCGCCCCACTCGCGCGCCATCGCCGCGACGCCGGGCGTGATGCTGTCGGGAATTCGCCCCGCGTCGCGCGCCGCCGCGCCGGGCGCGACGAGCTCGTCGCCGGTCGCGATGATCGCGATGCGCGGACGCCGCGCGACGACGAAATCGGCGCGGTCGCCGCCCGCCGCCGTCACCAGGGCGCGCGCGCCGAGCCGCGTCCCGGCCGCGATCAGCGTGTCGCCGCACCGGAAATCCGATCCCGCGCGGCGAATGAAGCTGGCACCGTCCTGCGCCTCGATCACGACCGCGTCGTCGCCGTCGCGCGTCACCTCTTCCTGGATGACGATGCGATCCGCGTTGGCGGGAACCGGCGCGCCGGTGAAAATGCGCAGGCAGCTGCCGGGCGCGATAGCACCCGGCGGCGCATCGCCCGGCAACGACCGCCCCGCGACGCGCAGCCGCGCCGGTGAGTGGCCCAGGTCGCTGGTACGCACCGCATAGCCGTCCATCATCGACACGTCGCCGCGCGGCGAATCGATCGCAGCGATGACCGGCGCGGCCAATATCCGCCCGGCCGCGTGCTCGATCGGGACGCTTTCGCGGCCGAGCGCGCGCGCATGGAGCAGCAGCTTCGCCAGCGCCTCGTCGAACGCGATCATCACGCGCCGCGTCGCCAATCGCCCGACTTGCCGCCGCTCTTTTCGGTCACCGCGATGCCGCCGATTACCATCGTCCGGTCGATCGCCTTGAGCATGTCGAACAAAGTCAGGCAGGCCACCGAGACCGCGGTCAGCGCCTCCATCTCGACGCCGGTGACGCCGGTGGTGCGCACCTCGGCGGCGACGCGAAAGCCGGGAAGCGCCTCGTCGGGTTCGATCGTCACCGCGACCTTGGCGAGCGGCAGCGGGTGGCACAGCGGGACCAGATCGGCGGTGCGCTTGGCCGCCATGATCCCGGCCAGCTCTGCCGTGCGCACCACCTCGCCCTTGGGCGCATCGCCGGCGAGCGTCGCCGCCAGCGTTGCCGGCTGGCAGGTCAGCGTGCCCTGCGCCCGCGCGATACGCCGCGTCGACGCCTTGTCCGACACGTCGACCATCGTCGCGCGCCCGTCCTTGCCGATATGCGTGAGGCCGTTCATCCTTCAGCCCCAGCGGGCGCGCGCCGCGTGGTCGTCGCCGTCCGGCTCGATCCAGCGCTTGCCATCGGGCCCCTCCTCGCATTTCCACAATACCGCCTCGGTCTTGAGCCGGTCCATCAGATAATCGGCGGCCTCGATCGCGGCGCGGCGGTGGCGCGCGGCGGCGGCGACGAAGACGATCGCCTCGCCCGGCGCGATGCTGCCGCAGCGGTGGACGATGCAAAGCTCGCTGACGGGAAAGCGCGTGCGCGCGGCGGCGGCGATCGCCTCGATCGATGCCTCGGTCACGCCGGCATAATGGTCGAGCCGAAGGCGCGCGACCGCCGCGCCCTGTCGGTCGGCGGGGCGCGCGAGGCCGGTGAAGCTGGCGACCGCGCCGTCGCCGTCGAGCCCGGCGATGAATTCGCCGAGCAGGCGCGCGGGGTCGATGCGATCGTGCGCGAGGGTCGTCGCCATCGCCCTAGCCCCCCGAAAGCGGCGGGAACAGCGCGATGCGCTGGCCCATCCGGACGACATGGCTGTCGGGAACGATCGCATCGTCGACGCACGCGGCGATCCGCCGTTGCATCATTTCCTCGCCCAGCGCGGGATAGCACTGGGCCAGCGCGCGCTTGAGGTCGCCGATGCTCGCCGCCTCGCCGCCAAGCGCGACCGCGACGAGCGGTCCGTCGGCGTCTGCGAGCCGCCCGCACAATTCGATCTCGAAGGATGTGCCTTCGCTCATCGCTCAGCCGCCGATCGAGGCGAAATGGGGCGTCGCGCCGCTGTCGCCGTCATGGAGGAAATGGCCCGCCTGCTTGAAGCGCAGGCTACCGGAGATGCGCGCCGCCAGCGCGTCGTGCTGGTCGTCGTGCCGGAGCAGCGGACGCAGGTCGTAGCCCGCTTCGCCGAACAGGCACAGATGCAACTTGCCCGTCGCCGACAGCCGCAGCCGGTTGCATGTTGCGCAGAAATCCTCGGCATAGGGCGCGATCACGCCGATCGTCCCGCTGCTGCCGGCATGACCGAAAATGCGCGCCGGCCCCGCCCCGGGCGCCCGCGCGCGTTCGTCCCAGCCAAGCTCGCCGAGGCGTTCGATGATCGCGTCGCCGGGAATATGGTGACGGTTGAAATACTCGACATTGTCGTTGGTCCGCATCAGCTCGATGAAGCGCAAAGATAGCGACTGGTCGCGCACGAAGGCGAGGAAGTCGTCGAGCTCGTCGTCGTTGAGGCCTTTGAGGAGCACGGTGTTGATCTTGATGGTTTCGAACCCTGCGGCACGCGCGGCGGCGATCCCCGCCATCACCTCGCCCAGCCGGTCGTGGCCCGTAATCGCGGCGAAGCCTTCGCGGCCGAGCGAATCGATGCTGATGTTGATCGCGCGGATGCCCGCGTCGAAATAGGATTGCGCGCGCTCGGGCAGGCGATAGCCATTGGTCGTCAGCGCGACCGTGCGCACACCCTCGGTCGCGGCGACGCGCGCGGCAATATCGAGGAAATCGGGGCGGATGGTGGGTTCGCCTCCCGTCAGGCGGATCTTCCACACACCCAAGCGGGCAAAGCTGCGCACCGCCCGTTCGATCTCGTCGGCGCTCATGAAGCGCTTTGGCACCGCCGGCTTGCGATAGCCGTCGGGCAGGCAATAGCTGCAGCGGAAATTGCAGATGTCGGTCAGCGACAGGCGCAGATAGGCGAAATGGCGGCCGTGAAGATCGCGCAGCGTGTCCGCTTCGGGCGCCGCCGGCGGCGCGAACAGTCTGTCGGGGACGCGATTCACCTGCTGCTCCTGCAATGCGGAGACCACACATTCACCCGCGACCAGGCGTATATCGCGCGCCGCCCTGCGACGCCAGCGTTGCCATGGCCCAAGCCCGAGTGCGCCGCGCCGCAACCGCATCGCGCCAAAGGATGATTTGCCGAAACGAGCCATTTGCTGGTATTGCCGCATCGGCGCTTGGCCAGCCGGTCCGCTCCGCCCCGCATCCTTGTCCCTGGAGACCGCCCCTTGTTCGCGACGCTGCCCCTGTTGCCTGCCGACCCGATCCTCGACCTCGGTCGCCTGTTCGACGCCGACCCCCGACCGGAAAAGGTCAACCTCGGCATCGGCGTCTATCTCGACGACACCGCGCACACGCCGATCATGCGCGCCGTGGCGGAGGCGGAAACGATCGTGCGGCGGCGCGAGAACAGCAAGGCCTATCTGCCGCCCAAGGGCGCACCCGGCTATGCCGAGGGGATCGAGCGCATCGCGCTCGGCAGCGATATCGCCGCCGTCGCCGAAGGCCGCTGCGCCATCGTCCAGACTCCCGGCGGCTGCGGCGCACTCGGCATCGCCGGCGCGCTGATGAAACGCTCGGGCGTCGAGTGCGTTGTCATGGGGACGCCGACCTGGTCGAACCACAAGCCGGTGTTCGGCGCGGCGGGTCTCGCGACGCGCATGATCCCCTATTACGATGCCGATACCGGCGGCATCGATTTCGCCGGTTTCATCGCCGAGGTCAAAACGCTCGGGCCGAAGGACGTGCTGCTGATCCACGGCGCCTGCCACAATCCGACCGGCGCGGATTTGAGCCACGAGCAGATCGACGAACTGATCGACATCGCGCTCGACCGCGGTTTCCTGCCGATGATCGACAGCGCCTATCACGGTCTCGGCGAGAGCCTCGATACCGATGGCTACGTCCTGCGCGCCTTTGCGAGCCGTTTGCCCGAATTGCTGATCAGCTACAGCTGTTCAAAAAATTTCGGTCTCTACCGCGAACGCACCGGGGCGATCATCATGATCGGCAAGGATGCCGACCACGCCGCGATCCTGCAGTCGCACGCGCTTGACATCGCACGCCAGACCTATTCGATGCCACCCGCGCACGGCGCGCTGATGGTGTCCGAAATCCTCGCCTCGGACGAACTCGAGGCGATGTGGCGCAGCGAGCTCGCCGAGATGCAGTCCGCGATCCGCGCGCGCCGCCGCCTGTTCGCCGATGCTCTTGCGCACACCCCGCTCGGCAACAGCCTCGCCTGGGTCGGCGACCATAACGGGATGTTCTCGCTGCTTCCGATGACCCCCGAACAGACGCGGCGGATGCGCGACGAATTCGCCATCCACATGGCGGCATCGGGCCGCATCAACGTCTGTGGCATCCGCGCCGACAATGCCGAGCGGCTGGCGCGGGCGGTGGCGCAGATATTGTCGAGCGAGCCGGTGATGCAGTCGGCCTGAACCTAGGCTCAGTCGACCGACCAGCCCTCGATCGTCTCGACGAAGCGCGTCAACCAAGCATTGGTCTGGGCGCCATCGAGGACGCGGTGATCGATCGTCAGCGAGACATAGGCCATCGGGTGGATCAGCATCGCGTCCTGCCCGCCAATCGTGCGCACGACGACGCGCTTCTCAAGCTTGCCGACGCCGAGGATCGCCGATTGCGGCTGGTTGATGATGATCGGGCTGGCGAGCAGCGAACCCGACGTCCCGTGGTTCGAGATCGAAAACGTTCCGCCGCGCACGTCCTCGGCCGCCAGCTTGTTGTCACGCGCCTTGGCGACGAGGGTGTCGAGCCGCTGGGCGATGCCGAACAGGTCGAGCGCCTGCGCCTTGTGGACGACGGGGACGATCAGACCCTTCTCCCCAAGCGCGGTGCCGACGCCGATATTGACGTCGCCGAACAGGTCGAGCCGGTCGTCGTGCCAGCGGCTGTTGACGCTCGGCACCTTTTTCATCGCCTCGACGCATGCGGCGATGAGATAGGCGGTATAGGTCAGCTTGACGCCCTTGCCGGCGAAGGCTTCCTTGTGGCGCTTGCGGTGGGCGATGATCGCGCTGAAATCGGCTTCGAACACCGCGGTGACGTGTGGCGCGGTGGCGACCGAATGGCTCATGTGCTCGGCAATGCGCAGCCGCATGCGGTCGTGCGGGATGCTGCGATCGGATAGCGCGTTATCGGCGGGCCGCGCGGATGCCCCGCCAGAAGCGATATGCGCCTCGACATCGGCCTTGGTCAGGCGGCCCGATTTGCCGCTGCCGGCTATATCTTCGACCGCGATGCAATGTTCGCGCACCAGCCGCCGCACTGCGGGCGAAAGGCGGCGCTCGGTCTGTCTGTCGGCGGGCTGCGCGCGCCTAGGGGCAACCTCGGGTTCGGCGACCGGCGCCGGCGCGGCGCGCTCGGCTGAGACTGCCGCGTCGGCCTTGCCTGCGCTGAGCCGCCCCAATACCTCACCGGGGATCGCCTCGCCATCTGCGGCGACGAGGATTTCGGCCAGCACGCCGCTCGTCGGTGCGGGAACCTCGACCGAGACCTTGTCGGTTTCGAGCTCGACCAGCGGGTCGCCTTCGTTCACCGATCCGCCGACCTCGACATACCATGCAAGGACGACCGCCTTGGTTCCCTCCTGCTCGATCGGGGCGATTACGTCGGTCACTGTCTCGCTCATCAGAAATCCACCAGTTCGTCGATCTTTGCCGCGATCTCGTCGACGCTCGGCACCACCGCGTCAAGGAGCACCGCGTTATGCGGGCTCGGGATGTCGGGCATCGTCAGCCGCGCGACAGGCGCGTCGAGATCGAGGAACGCCTCGTCGGCGACCACCGCAGCGATCTCCGCGCCGAAACCCGCGCTGCGCAAATCCTCGTGGACGATCAGGCAGCGGTTGGTTTTTGCGACCGAGGCGAGCACCGCGTCCTTGTCCCACGGCATCAGCGTGCGCAGGTCGATCACCTCGACGCTCTTGCCCGACGCCTCGGCGGCCTCCTCGCAGCGTTCGACCATCGCCCCCCAGGTGACGATCGTCAGCGCGTCGCCCGCGCGCGTTAGTTTCGCCTGTCCGAACGGCAGCACGTAATCGTCGCCGGGATAGGGCCGCCGCGCCCACACCGCGTCGAGCATGGCGCGGTGCTCCAAAAACATCACCGGATCGTCGCCGCGCAAGGCAGCGCGGAGCAGCCCGACCGCGTCCTCGGCGTTCGACGGCACCGCGACCTTCCAGCCGGGCGAGTGGACGAACTGCACCTCGTTGGTCTGGCTGTGCCACGGATCGCCGCATTTGAAGAAACCGACCGGCATCCGCACGACCATCGGCGCGGCAAAGCGGTTGTTGGTCCGCCAGCGCATCGTCCCGCAATCGTTGATCTGCTCCATCGCGGGATCGGCATATTTACGGAACTGGATCTCGGGCACGGGGAGCAGGCCGCCCACCGCCATGCCGACCGCGCGGCCGATAATGCCTTCCTCAGACAGCGAAGTGTCGAAGACGCGGGCGTCGCCGAACTTCTCCTGCAGGCCCAAAGTCACCGCATGGACGCCGCCCTTAGGACCGATGTCCTCGCCGAAGATCAGCATCTTGGGATTGATCTCGAGCTCGACCTCGAGCGTGCGGCGGACCGCGGTGACCATGTTGATCCGGCTGCCCTCGGGCGCGGGCTCGCTCGATCCGCTCGGCAGGTCAATGCTCCCGCGCACGCCGCCCATCGCCTGGGGCTGGTCGCCCGAAAAGACGTTGGTCGCGACGGTGGCGGGGTCGGCAATCGCGATTCCCTCGGCCTTTTCGCGCACCGTTTCGACCTCGGCGGCGGCATCGGCCTCGATTTCGTCCCACTCGTCCTCGTCGAACAGCGCGGGGACGAGATGCGCCTTCAGCTTGGGCAGCGGATCGCGCGCCCATTCGCGCGCGACCTCGGCCTCGGACTTGTAGGTCTGCGTGTCCTGGAAACTGTGCCCCTGGAGGCGCGGGACGGTCAGCCGGATCAGGCACGGCCCCTGCCCGGCCCGCACGTGCGCGACCGCGTCCTTGATCATCGCGGCGGCCTCGACCGGCTCGGTGCCGTCGCCGTTGAGGACCTTGAGGCCCGAGAAGCTGGCAAGGTTGGCGGCGATGTCGGCGCCCGGCGTCTGGAAGGTCGACGGGACCGAGATCCCGTAGCCATTGTCCTCGATATAGAACAGCATCGGCAGCTGCTGCGTCGTCGCGATCGTCAGCGCCGACCAGAAACCGTTGGTCGCGACCGACGCCTCGCCGCCCAGAACGACGCCGATCGCGCCGTCATAGTCGGGATCGCCCAGCGTCTCGGCGCGGTATTTGACCGCCTGCGCCCAGCCAGCGGTCGGGGTGTATTGCGCGCCGACGCCGCCGCACATCGGCAGCGCCGAGGGTCCGTCGGGATTGGGGTAATTGAACACGACGCCGATATCGCGCCCGTCCGAATAGCCGCCCGATCGCGCCATCGACGATCGCAGCGCCTCGACCAGGTCGACGCCGAGCGACAGCAGGATCGGGCGCGAACGGTAATAGCCGCAGATCGCGTCGTGCCTGTGCGTCAGCTGCGATCCCAGCAGGACCTGCGCCATGTCGTGGCCGCGCGCGGAAAACTGGTAGAGCACCTTCTTTTCTGGGACGAGCCGCGTTTCCTCGAGATGGTCGAGCTGTCGCGACAGCTGGACGAAACGCGCCACGGCGCGCCAGTCGATATCGGTATCGACGTGGTTCTGGCCCGCCTGGTTCGAATCCTGCGTCTTGCTCTTCACGGCGGTTTCGCTTCCCATCATGCCCTCGTTCGTCATCGCCTTAGCATGGCATGATTACTGATCGTAATCGACCTTCACCGTGTCGGTGACGGGGTGCGCCTGGCAGGTTAGGATATAGCCCGCCGCGACCTCGTAGTCCTCGAGCGCGTAATTGGCCTCCATGTCGACCTCGCCCTCGATCAGCTTCGCGCGGCAGGTCGAACACACGCCCGAGCGACAGGCATAGGGCGCCTCGATATTCGCGAGCCGCGATGCCTCTAGGATTGACTGACCCTTGCGCGGCATCGCAAAGCTGCGCGTCACCCCGTCCATGATCACCGTCGCTTCGATCGTGTCGCCCGCCGCGATCTCCTCGGCGGTGACCGCCTGTGGCTTGGGAGTCCCGCGCTGCGCCGACTTGAACAGCTCGAGCTTGATCTTCTTGTGGTCGAGCCCGTGGTCCTGGAGCGATTCGGACACTGCAAGCATCATTGGTTCGGGTCCGCAGACGAAGGCGAAATCGGCGTTTTCGACATCGATCCAGCGAGCGAACAGCGCTTCGCATTTCTCCTTGTCGACGCGCCCCTGGAACAGCGCGATATCGGCGGCGTCGCTCTCGAGGATATGCGTCACGGAAAAGCGGCCCATATAGATGTTCTTGAGGTCGTCGAGCTCCTCGCGGAACATGATCGAACTTGTCGATCGGTTGCCGTAAATCAGCTGGAAACTCGATTGCGGCTCGCGCGACAATACCGTCTTGGCGATCGAGATCATCGGCGTAATGCCGCTGCCGCCGGCGAAGGCAAGGTAGTTGCGCCCGCCCTCTTCGAGGATCGGCACGTGGAAATTGCCCATCGGGCGCATCGCCTCGATCGTATCGCCGATCGCGATCTCGTCATTGGCATAGGTCGAGAACCAGCCGCCCGCGACCTTCTTGATCCCGACGCGCAGCACGCCTTCGTCCAACCCCGCGCTGATCGAATACGACCGGCGCACCTCCTCGCCGTCGAAGTCCTTGCGAAAGGTCAGATACTGGCCTTGGACGAAGGCGAATTCGTCCGCCTGTTCGGCCGGCGGCTCGAGCGTCAGCACGACCGAATCGCGCGTGTCGCGGCGGATGTCGACGACCGTCAGCGGGACGAACTGCGATTTTGAAACCTGCGCCGGATCCTGCGCGATTGCCGCCCCCGTCATGTCTCGCACTCCATCAGAATTTTCCCTCTAGGGCGAAAATACATGCTTCGTCATCCCAGCGCAGGCTGGGATCCAGCCCGACTAACGGGAATGGCCGCATTTCGGGATAGGCCCCAGCCTTCGCTGGGGCGACGAAGAAATTATCTAACTTATCGCTCACCAAAAGCATCATTCAGATGCTCTTGAAATAATCGAACGGCTCGAGGCAGTCGGTGCAGCGATAGCTCGCCTTGCACGGTGTCGATCCGAACTGGCTGATCCGCTCGACCGCCTTCGACGCGCAGCGCGGACACGCGATATCCGCCGCTGCCGCGCCCGTCATCTTGAGCGCGCCGACGCAGGCGCTGCCATTGACCGGCGGGACGATGCCGTAATCGTGCAGCTTCTTGCGGCCCGCCTTGCTGATCCAGTCGGTCGTCCAGGCGGGCGACAGCCGCGACTCGACGCGGACCTTGTCGATGCCCTTGTCGAGTAGCGTCGTTTCGACATCGATCGCGATCACCGCGGTTGCGGGACAGCCCGAATAGGTCGGCGTGACGGTGACGACCAGCGTGTCGTTCTCCCAGCGAAAGCCGCGCACGATGCCTAGATCGACCAGCGACACGACCGGGATCTCGGGATCGGGCACGGTTTCGAGCCACGCCTGCACCTGCGCGTCGAAGGGTCGGTCGATGGTGCTGGCGGCGGTCATAGGGCCGACAAGCAAGACATCGTCATTCCCGCGAAGGCGGGAATCCAGCTCAAACGCCGGACTGGATTCACGCCTTCGCGGGAATGACAAAAGAAACAAGCCTTCGCCCTCACCACTTCACCCCGGGATGCGTGCGTTGCAGCACCTGCATCTCGGCGAGCATGAAGCCGAATGCCTCGCTGTGCACCCCCGCCTTGCCGCCCTTGCGCGGGACGGCGTCGGTCGGCGCGACGAGCTTCGCCTGCGCCAACGCCTCGCTGCGATAGGCCAGCGCCCTTTCGGCGACGGCCGCGAGGTCGGGACCAAGTCCGGCCGCAGCGATGGCGCGGTCGGCGTCGTCGGCGACGTCGAGTTCGAGCGCGAAGGGCCAGAGATAGTCGAGCGCGTCCTGCATCCGCGTGTGGCTCTCATCGGTCCCGTCGCCCAAACGAATGACGAGATCGGTCGAGCGTTCGAGGTGATAGGCGACCTCTTTCGCCGATTTTTCGGCAATCTCGACAATGCGTTCGTCGCCCGATGCCTTGAGGCCTTCGAGCATGAAATGGTGCCAGCTGTCATAGAGCCACTGGCGCATCGTTGTCTGGCCGAAATCGCCATTGGGCGTCTCGACGAGCAAAACATTCCGGAAATCGCGCCCGTCACGCAGGAAGGCGAGATCGTCGGCGCTGCGGCCTTCTCCCTCGAGCTCGCCGGCATAGGCGAGCCACAATTTGGCCTGGCCGATCAGGTCGAGCGCGACGTTGGCAAGCGCGATATCCTCTTCGAGCGCAGGCGCATGGCCGCACCAGGCGGCGTTGCGCTGTGCGAGGATCAGCGCATTGTCACCCATGCGCAACGCGAGATCGAACGCGGGTTTCACCGCGACGCGCGTATCGGCAGGTTTCCTGATGGTCTCGACGCCCATCACATATGCCCGATTTCGTCGGGAATGTCGTAGAAGGTCGGGTGGCGATAGACCTTGTCATTGGCGGGTTCGAACAACGGCTCCTTGTCGCCGGGCGACGTCGCGGTGATCGCGTCGGCGGGGACCACCCACAGCGACACGCCCTCGCTGCGCCGCGTGTAGACGTCGCGCGCATTGTTGATCGCCAATTCGGCATCGGGCGCGTGCAGGCTGCCGACGTGGCGGTGGCTGAGGCCGTGCTGGCCGCGCACGAACACCTCCCACAAAGGCCATTCCTTCGACTTGGTCATACAACCTCACCTTCACCTTTCTTGTCATTCCCGCGAAGGCGGGAATCCAGTTCCGCCATCAATTTGAGATCTAGCCTCTGGACTGGATCCCCGCCTTCGCGGGGATGACAATCCATTCGGTTACGCCGCGATCTTCCTTGTTGCCTGTTTGTCGGCGTGCGCCATCAGGCCTTCGCGGAACCAGGCGCCGTCCTCCCACGCCTTGACGCGCGCGCCGAGGCGTTCGGCGTTGCACGGGCCGTTGCCCGCGAGCACGTCGAAAAACTCGTCCCAGTTCACTTCGCCGAAGTCGTAGCCGCCCTTGCCGTCGTTCTTCGCCTCGTTCCAGACGATATCGTCGTCGGGCACCTTCAGTCCGAGATATTCGGCCTGCGGGACGGTCTGGTCGACGAATTTCTGGCGCAAGTCGTCGTTGCTGTCCTGCTTGATGCCCCACGCCATCGACTGCGCGCTGTGGACCGATTCGGCGTCCGACGGCCCGAACATCATCAGCGACGGCCACCACCAGCGATTGAGCGCGTCCTGCGCCATCGCGCGCTGCGCCTCGCTGCCCTTCGACAGCGTCATCATGATGTCGTAGCCCTGGCGCTGGTGGAAGCTTTCTTCCTTGCAGACGCGGATCATCGCGCGGCTGTAGGGACCGTAGGAACAGCGCTGCAGCGGGACCTGGTTCATGATCGCAGCGCCATCGACAAGCCAGCCGATCGCCCCGATATCGGCCCAGGTCAACGTCGGGTAATTGAAGATCGACGAATATTTCGCCTTGCCGCTGAGCAGCTGCTCGGTGAGCTGGTCGCGCGTCACGCCGAGCGTTTCGGCGGCGCAATAGAGGTAGAGCCCGTGGCCCGCCTCGTCCTGCACCTTGGCGAGCAGGATCGCCTTGCGGTCGAGCGTCGGCGCGCGCGTGATCCAGTTGCCCTCGGGCAACTGGCCGACGATTTCCGAATGCGCGTGCTGCGAGATTTGCCGGATCAGCGTCTTGCGATAGCCCTCGGGCATCCATTCCTTCGGCTCGATCTTGATGTTGGCGTCAATCCGCTCCTGGAAGGCGCGTTCCTGCGGATCCATCTCGTCGAGTGATTTGGGCCTGGCGCCGGTCGATTCGACCTTTTGTGCGTACATATCCGTCTCTCCGTTCTGCGTGGCAGAATAGAATAAATTGACCGATCGGTCAACGAATTCTATTGTATGTATCAACCTCGGTCCATCCTCCATACCGATATCCGAAAGGCCTCCGCATGACCTTCGAAACGATCGAATATTCCAGCCAGAACGGGCTTGCGACGATCACGCTCAACCGCCCCGACCGGCTCAACAGTTTCAACGTCCGGATGCACGAAGAGGTCCGTGCCGCGTTCGACACGATCGAGGGCGACGACACCGTTCGCGCCGTGCTGCTGACCGGGGCCGGGCGCGGATTCTGCGCGGGCCAGGACCTCGGCGATCGCGCGGTTTCGGCCGACGATGCCGCGCCCGATCTCGGCCACTCGGTCGAAACCTATTACAATCCCCTGATCCGCCGCATCACCGCACTGCCGATGCCCGTCGTCTGCGCGGTCAACGGCGTCGCCGCCGGAGCGGGCGCCAACATCGCCCTCGCCTGCGACATCGTGATCGCGGCCAGGTCGGCGAAATTCATCCAGTCGTTCGCCAATATCGGCCTGATCCCCGATTCGGGCGGAACGTGGATCCTGCCGCGGCTGATCGGCCAGGCACGCGCGATGGGCCTCGCGCTGACCGGCGAGCCGATCATGGCAGAGACCGCCGCCGAATGGGGGCTGATCTGGAAATGCGTCGATGACGACGCGTTGGTTGCCGAGGCAACCGCACTCGCCGCCAGGTTCGCCGCCGGCCCGACGCGCGGCCTTGCCGAGACCAAGAAGCGCATTCGCGCCGCCTGGGCCAACGACCTCGACGCCGAACTCGACGAGGAGCGCGATGCGATGCGGATGCTCGGCGGCACGCGCGATTATGCCGAGGGCGTCGCCGCCTTCACCGAAAAACGCAAACCCAACTTCACGGGACGATAGACCATGAAAACGCAGGACCTCCTCAATTACGCGCGCGGCGAATGGATCGCCGGAACTGGCGACCGGCCCCAGCTTGTGAGCGCGATCGACGGCGCGCCGGTCGCGACGACCGGATCGGACGGGATCGATTTCGGCGCGATGCTCGATCACGCGCGCACTGTTGGCGGTCCGGCGTTACGGGCGATGACCTTCCACGAGCGCGCGCACATGGTGAAGGGCCTCGGCCTCGCGATCCTCGCCGCCAAGGAGGAGCTCTACGCGCTCAATTATCTCACCGGCGCGACGCGCAAGGACGGCTGGATCGACATCGAGGGCGGCGCGGGCACGATGCTGTCGATTAGCTCGAAGGCGCGACGCGAGCTGCCCGACGCGCATGTCCTGCTCGACGGCGCGGTCGAGCCGCTGAGCAAATCGGGCAGCTTCATCGGCCAGCATATCTATACCCCGCTCCAGGGCACCGCGGTGATGATCAACGCGTTCAACTTTCCCGTCTGGGGCATGCTCGAAAAGCTCGCGCCGGCACTGGTCGCGGGCGTTCCCGCGATCGTCAAGCCGGCCAGTTCAACCGCCTATCTGACTGAGGCGGCGGTGCGCGTGATGATCGACAGCGGCCTGCTCCCCGATGGCGCGCTGCAGCTGATCGTCGGCGGCGTCGGCGACCTGTTCGACCATCTCACCGGCCAGGACATGGTGAGTTTCACCGGCTCGGCGGCGACCGCGCGCAAGCTGCGCTCGCATCCCGCGATCGCGCGTGAATCGGTCAGGTTCGTTGCCGAGCAGGACAGCCTCAATGCCGCAATCCTCGGCCTCGATGCCGCGCCCGAAACGCCCGAATTCGACCTGTTCGTCGCCGAGGTCGTCAACGAGATTACGGTCAAGGCGGGACAGAAATGCACCGCCATCCGGCGCGCGATCGTCCCCGCTGCGTATCTCGACGCGGCGCAGGCCGCGATCGCCGAGGCGCTCGAAGCCAAGACCGTCGGCGACCCGCGCGACACGGCGAGCGGCATGGGCGCGCTGGTCAGCTGCGCGCAGCGCGACGATGTGCGCGCGCAGATCGCCAAGCTCGTCGCTTCGGGCGCGCGCGTCGTGTCGGGCGACCCCGCCGCGACGACCGGCCCCGAAGGCGGCGCCTTCATGCCGCCGGTGCTGCTGCGCGCCGACGATCCGTGGGCGAGCACCGCGATCCACGATATCGAGGCGTTCGGCCCTGTCGCGACGATCATGCCGTACCGCGACATCGCCGACGCGGTCGCGCTGGCCAATCGCGGCATGGGCAGCCTGGCGCTGTCGATGTTCACCCAGGATGCACAGGCCGCGCGCGACTTCGTCGTCGGCGCGGCAGCCTATCATGGCCGCATGCTCGTCCTGAACCGCGACAATGCGAAGGATTCGACCGGCCACGGCTCGCCGCTGCCCGTGCTCGTCCATGGTGGTCCCGGCCGCGCGGGCGGCAGCGAGGAACTGGGCGGGACGCGCGCGGTCAAACATTACATGCAGCGCACCGCGATCCAGTCGACGCCGGCGATGATCGCGGCGATATCGCAGCAATATATCCCCGATGCACCGAAGCATTTCGTCGACGCCCACCCGTTCCGCAAACGCATGCGCGATCTTGCCATCGGCGACACGCTCAAGACCGCGAGCCGCACCGTGACGATCGCCGATATCGAGCATTTCGCCGAGTTCACCGGCGACAATTTCTATGCCCATATGGACGAGGAAGCGGCCAGGGCATCGCCGATCTTCGAAGGCCGCGTCGCGCACGGCTATCTCATCCTGAGCTTCGCCGCGGGCCTGTTCGTCGATCCCGATCCGGGTCCGGTGCTCGCCAATACGGGCCTCGAGAACCTGCGGTTCCTGACCCCGCTCTATCCCGGCGACAGCATGTGCGTCGAGCTGACGGTACGGTCGAAATCCCTGAAGTCCGACGACGAAGGCGTGGTCAAATGGGCGGTCGAGATCTTCAACCAGAACGACGAGCTCGTCGCGACCTACGACCTGTTGACGCAAAACGAGGCCTAGGAGGCAGCGCCGATGGCCCGCATCCAGGCCGCCGATTACGACCGCAAGCGCGATATCATCACCGCCCACGCCGCGCGTCTGTTTGCCGATCGCGGCTTCGGCGGCGCGTCGATCGCCGATATCGCGGCGGCGGGTGGCTTCTCTAAATCGCTGATCTATCATTATTATGCCGCCAAGGAGGATATCCTCTACGACGTCATGCGCAGCCATATCGATGCGCTGATCGCAGTGAAGAATGCGATCGCCGCCGAGGACGCGCCCGCCGCCACTTTGTTTCGTCGCCTCGCGCACGGCCTGCTCGATCAATATGTCGGTGCCGCCGCCAGCCAGAAGGTGCTGCTGTACGAACTCGGCAACCTGACCGCGTCGCAACAGGCCGACATCGTCGCCAGACAGCGCGAGATCGTCGATTTCGCCCAGGCGCTGCTGGCGCGGATCGACGGCAGGCGCCACGATCATGCCGAACTGCGCGTCACCGTCATGCTGTTTTTCGGCATGTTGAACTGGACTCCCAACTGGTTTCGCGACGACGGTCCCGTCAGCCGCGACGCGGTGGCGGACGAAGCGGTAGGACTGATCCTCGAGCGGCTGCGCGCCGATCGTTCCTGACGCCGCTTGCATGACCGGCGTCACTCGCTAGACCTTTGAGGGACAGCAAGGCTTAAGCGGGGGCATCGAGGCGTAGTGGGATTCGGGATGGCGCAGTCGTGACCGTCGATGCGGTCATCGCCGGTGACGGATCGATTGCGCGCGCCCATGCCGAGCTGCTCACCGACCGGTCGATCCAGTTCACGCTCGCTCCCCCGCCGCAACCGCCCGAAAGCGGAAGCTGGTTCGCCACGCTGATCGAGGCGCTGGCGCCGTTCGTCGTCTATATTTTTTGGGGAGGCGTGGCGCTGATTGCGGCATTCTTGCTCTATCTCGTCATAAGCCATTTGAGCGGTTATTCATGGACGCCGCCCTGGCGCCGCACGCCGCTCGCGGCCGATGCCGACGACGACTGGCGGCCCGATCGCCGCATCGCACAAACGCTGCTCGCCGATGCCGACGCGCTGGCCGAACGCGGCGATTACGAGGCGGCGGTCCACCTGCTGTTGGTGCGCAGTGTCGAGGACATCGCGCGCCGCCGGCCCAGCTTGATCAAACCGTCGTTGACCGCACGCGACATCGCCGCCGACGATCGTCTGCCGGACAGTCCGCGCAGCGCCTTTGCCCGTATCGCCGGCATCGTCGAGCGCAGCTTGTTTGCGCATGACAAGGTGGGCGGCGACGGCTGGCGCGCCGCCCGTCAGGCATATGAGGAATTCGCATTTCCCAGTGGCTGGCGCGTCGGGGCGCGATGACCGATCATCAGCCATTCGCCGCCCGGACCGTCGCCTGGATTATCGCGGCAGGCTTCATCGCCTTCGCCGCTTTTTTCGTGCTGGCGAGCTATGCGCCCGATTTTCGCTCGAGTCCGCCGGGCGCGGCGGTCGCCGACGGCAAGGCCGGCAACGGCTATGCCGGTCTCGTCGAGCTGCTGCGCCTGTCGGGCGAAGAGGTCGATCTCGTCCGTCATGTGTGGAGCGATGAAAACCTGGTCGTTATCCCGCTCGACGAGACGATGGAGCTCGACCGGATCACCGACATGGCGGCCGAGCGGACCTATTGGCCGACCTTGTACATCCTACCCAAATGGACCGTGGCGCCGCTGCCGACCAATCCTCGTTTCGTCCAGAAGACGGGCATGATGCCGCTCAAGACGAGACAGGCGATGCGCGCCGCGATCGACCGGGGTCTGCCGCGCTACGATGGCGCCGAAGACGCGGTGGTCGAGGAAGGATTCGCGCCCGGCAGCCTGACCCCGCCCGACTCCGCGCTCACCCATCTCGGCCATGGTTCCAACTGGCTGCTCGCGGACGCGGACCTCCTCAACAACGCCGGGCTCGCCGATGCGGCAACGGCGGCGCGCGCGGTCGCGCTGATCCGCGGTATCAATGAAGGCGACGCTCCGATCGTCTTCGACCTCAGCCTCGCGCGCGCCCCGACCTCGCCAAGCCTTGCCAAGCTCGTCCTCGAACCGCCCTTCCTCGCGCTCACCCTCTGCCTCGTCATCGCCGCGCTGTTCGCCTATCTGAGCGGCGTTGCGCGCTTCGGACCGGCGCTGGTCCGTGAACGCGCGCTGCGTTTCGGCAAGACCGCGCTCGCCGATGCGACGGCGCGGCTCATGCGGCGCGGCGGGCGCATCGGCAGGCTTGGCGAACGCTACGGCGAGGCGCTTAAGCAGCGCGCGGCAACGCGATTGCATGCCCCGGCGGGCATGAGCGGCGACGCACTGATCCACTGGCTCGACATGCGCGACGGCAAGGACGCGCGCAGCTTCAGCGACCGGCTGTCGCATTTGCAGAACGCCACAAACGAACACGACATGATCGATGCGGGACGCGACCTGCATCGCTGGATCGAAGGGAAAATCCGTGAAGATTGAAGATATCAAGCCACTTGCCCAGTCGATCAGGAGCGAGGTCGCGAAGGTCGTGACCGGTCAGGACGACATGATCGACCTGATGCTGACCGCGTTGTTCGCCGGCGGGCATATCTTGCTCGAAGGGCCGCCGGGCACGGCCAAGACGCTGACCGCGCGCGCATTTGCCGCCGCAATCGGCCTCGGCTTCGGACGCATTCAGTTCACCCCCGACCTGATGCCCGGCGATATCATCGGGTCGAACATCTACAATTTCCAGACCGGCGAATTCACGATGACCAAGGGCCCGATCTTCTGCGACCTGCTGCTCGCCGACGAGATCAACCGCACGCCCGCCAAGACGCAGGCCGCATTGCTCGAGGCGATGCAGGAACATGCCGTCACCTTCGATGGCGAGACGCATGCGCTGGGGCGCACCTTCATGGTTGTCGCGACGCAAAATCCGATCGAACACCAAGGCGTCTATCCGCTGCCCGAGGCGCAGCTCGACCGCTTCCTCTTCAAGCACCGCGTCGCCTATCCCGGCGAGGAGGAAGAGCGCGCGATCATCGCGAGCCACGGCAGCGGGGCGATCCGCCAGGAGGTCGCCAGCTGGGCGATCGAAGCGCAGGCATCGCGCGCGACGATCGAGGCGGCGATGGACGCGGTCAACCGCGTGCGGCTGGTCGACGAGGTCGTCGGCTATATCGCCGCGCTGGTCCGCGCGACGCGCGAGAGCGGCGATCTCGAGGTCGGGGCGAGCCCGCGCGCCGGGGCGATGCTGGCGCGCGCCGCGCGCGCGCGCGCCGCGCTCGATGCGCGCGACTATGTCATCCCCGACGACGTCAAGGCGCTGGCGGTGCCCGCATTGCGTCATCGCGTCATCCTGTCGGCCACCGCGCAAATCGACGGCCGCGAAATCGAGCCGATCGTCGCCGCGCTGGTCGAGGCGGTCGAGGCGCCCCGGTGATCTACCCCGACCGGCGTGCGGCATGGCTGGCGGCCGCGGCGGCGCTGCCCGCGCTCGCCATCGCGCTGCTGCTGCCGGGACAATGGTATCTCGGCCTGTTGCCGCTGTGCCTGCTGCTCGCCTTCGTCGTCGTCGATGCCGTCGCCGGGACGCCGGCGGCGGCGGCGCGCGCTTCGCTGACCGTGCCGGCGATGATCGGCGTCGGGGACACCGGCAGGATCCTGCTCGACGCCCAATTCAGGGGCGGCGCGCCCCGCGGGATCGAAGGGCGCATCGCCAGCGACCCGAAGATGCGCACCAACGACCGCGCCGCGCGGCTGACGATCGCGGGCGACGCCGCCAGCGTGGAGATCCCGTTCGAACCGATCCGGCGCGGCAGGGCGGCGATCGGGCGGACCTGGCTGCGCTGGCCCGGCATGTTCGGGCTCGTCTGGAAACAGGCGAGCGCGCCCGCCGATGGCGACATCGCGATCGTCCCCGATCTCGACACGTTGCGCGCGCAGGCGCTGCATTACCTGCAGCAGGAACGCGTCGGCGAACAGGACCGTCGCTTGCTGGGCAACGGCCGCGAATTCGAGGCGTTGCGCGAGTATCTGCCCGGCATGGGCCGCCGCAGCATCGACTGGAAGCGCAGCGCGCGCCACGGCGAACTGCTGGCGCGCGAATATCGCGCCGAGCATAACCAGTCGGTCGTCCTGGCGATCGATAGCGGGCGGCTGATGTGCGAGCCCGTCGGCGGCATGCCCAAGGTCGATCGCGCGGTCGGGGCGGCGCTGCTCACCGCCTATATGGCGCTGCGCGGCGGTGACCATGTGCGGCTGTTCGGGTTCGATTCGCGCCCGCGCGTCGCCAGCGGCGAAATGACCGGCGTCGCGGGCTTTCCGCTGCTCCACCGCCGCGCCGCCGAAATCGATTATTCGACCGAGGAAACCAATTTCACACTCGCGCTGACGACGCTTGGCGTACGGCTCGAACGCCGTTCGCTGGTCGTCATGTTCACCGATTTCGTCGACAGCATCTCGGCCGAAATGATGCTGCGCAATGTCGGTGCGCTAACCCGCCGCCACCTCGTCCTGTTCGTGTTGATGCGCGACGAGGAGCTCGAGCGGCTCGCCGACGCGGCGCCCGAGAGCGGCGAGGACGTCGCGCGCGCGGTGACCGCGAGCGGCCTGCTGCGCGAGCGCCAGCTGGTGGTCGAGCGGCTGCGCCTGCTCGGCGTCGAGGTGATCGAGGCGCATCACGACGCCATCGGTCCGGCGCTGCTCGACCGCTATCTTGCGCTGAAACGCGAGGACCGGATATGACCCTCGCGCCGCGCCCGTCGGCGGAACCGGCGATGCAGTCGCTGTCGAGCTTTCGTGCCGAGCGCGCGGAGCAGTGGCTCGAATTCGAGACGTTGCTCGACCGCGCCGAGAAAAAGTCGCCGCGCCGCCTCACCGAGGAGGAGTTGGTCAAGCTACCGCTATTGTACCGCGCGACACTGTCGTCGCTATCGGTCGCGCGGGCGAGCGTGCTCGATGCGCAGTTGCTCGACTATCTCCAGGCGCTGTCGCTGCGCGGCTATCATTATCTCTACGGCGCTCGGGGCCAACTCGGTCCCCGCGTTGCACGGTTCTTCATCGCCGATTGGCCGGCGGCCGCGCGCGTGATCTGGCGCGAGACACTGGTCATGCTGGCGGTCCTGACCCTCGGCGCGGTCGCCGGCTGGCGGCTGGTCGCGCTCGACCCCGTCTGGTTCGATGCGATCGTCGGCGAGATGGCCCAGGGGCGGGGTCCCGCCTCTTCGGCCGCCGACCTGCGCGCGATCCTTTATGCCGGCGATGGAGAATTCCTCTCGGGATTCGCCGCCTATCTGTTCACCCACAATGCCCAGATCGCACTCCTAGCATTCGCCCTGGGTTTCGCTTTCGTCGTACCGACGGTCCTGCTGGTGGCGACCAACGGCGCGCTACTCGGCGCGATGTGCCAGGTCTATTTCGCCAAGGGGCTGGGTTGGGAGTTCGTTGGCTGGCTGTCGATCCACGGCACCACCGAACTCTTCGCGATCGTGCTCGCCGGGGCGGCGGGGATGAAGATCGGTACCGCCGTCGCCTTTCCCGGCGCCAAGAGCCGGATCGACGCCGCCGCCGATGCCGGACGCAGCGCCGGCATCGCGATGGTCGGCGTCGTCGTCATGCTGCTGATCGCCGGGCTGCTCGAAGGCATCGGGCGCCAGACGATCCAGTCGGATAGCGCCCGTTACGCGATCGGCGCGACCATGCTGGCGCTTTGGTGCGGCTATTATTACTTCCTGCGGCTGCTTCCGGCGGGGTCGAATCGGCGATGACCTCCGCGTCCCCCCAATCCACGAAGACGCTCCGACGCGCCCTCGTCACGCCCGAAGGGTTCGATCTCGGCGTGACTCTCGCCGGCGCCGGGGCGCGCTTCGCGGCGCTGGTCCTCGACCTTGTCTTTATCCTGCTCATTCTGATCGCCATCCTCGTCGTCGCGGCATCGGGCGTCGCAACGCTCAAGGATAAGGGAGTTGAACCGATCTTCATCGGCGTGCTGATCGCCATGTTCTTCCTGCGCACCGGCTGGTTTACGCTGTTCGAATGCGGCAAGCGCGCGGCGACGCCGGGCAAGCGCATTCTCGGCCTGCGCGTCGTGTCGCGCGACGGCTCCGCGCTCAGCGTTGACCAGGTCATCGCGCGCAACCTGATGCGCGAGATCGAGCTGTTCCTGCCGCTGATCATGCTGAGTTTCAGCGGCGCGCAAGGCAATCTCGACGGCTGGGCAACGGTCATGGGCCTGGGTTGGGCGCTGCTATTCTCGCTGTTCCTCCTGTTCAACCGCGACCGTATGCGCGTCGGCGACATGCTCGCGGGAACCTGGGTGATCGAAACGGGCAAGCAGAAGCTCGGCGAGGACCTGTCGGCGCCGCAATATGATGCGCATCGCTATGCCTTCAGCCAGGCGCAGCTGTCGGCCTATGGCGTTGCCGAGCTGACCCGGCTCGAAGAGGTGCTGAGGCGCAAGGACGAGGCGCAGATGTGGGTCGTCACCGACGCGATCGTCGGGCGGATCGGCTGGGCCGAGCATGTCTCCGACGCCGAGGGGTTCCTCAGCGCATACTATGCCGGGCTACGCGGCCACCTCGAACGCGACCTATTGTTCGGCTGGAAACGCGCCGACAAGCACGACAGCGCCGCGCCGGGAATGCCGAGTATTGGGTAGCCTAGTTCGCGAACTGGGAGGTCTGCAATGGGGTGGGAGTAGACGTCAGCCCGACGCCAGGTCGCTCTTACGCCTAGCCCACCTTAACGGTTGGAGCGTCATAGGACACAACCTCTAGGCAATCCCAGTCGGTTGCTATCATGTAGCTAAAATAGGGCTCGGCTGTACCGTGTACCCAAGCCAGCGGACTTTCATATTGCCACGTATGACCTCTAACCCGGAATGTGGTTTGTGCCGGACGCGGACGCTCCTGAGATGCCGCCCAAAGCTCCAGCAATCCACCTTCATCTAAGACGCGGAAAGCTCTGGCGTCCTGAAATTCGAACTTCACCTCCAATTGTTTTGTTAGTGACAAAAAGATCGCGGTAAGCGTGTGGTCTGCATTCAGACTTATAGAAACAAGGTCTAATTCGTCATTCTCCACGCCGGTTTTCCACTCGGCGAATTGCACTCCATCAGCAGTAAGACTGAGAATATTGTCATCTTCCGGCATCCCGTCTTGTAACAATCCTGCAAACGTCCGCAACTGGATCTTTTCCGGTCACTCGTCGCATCTGTGGTCGGCGCCTACTCTTCACTTACAACGTGAATCCCGAAACTTGCTCACAAACGCGTGTAAATCGGCCATGAACGTATCGAAGGCGTCGTGGTGGAGCCAGTGGCCCGCCTCTTCGTAGAGCGTCACGTGCGCATTGCTGAAATACGCGTCGCGGCCGTCTTCGGCGGGGTTCGAGGCCCAGCTCTTGCCGCCATAAGCGAGCCATGTCGGGCAGGCGATCTTGCCCCATAAAGCGTGGATCTCGTCCTGCGTGATGTCGAGCGGGCACCAGGCGCGGATCATCGGGTCGAACTTCCAGCGCCAGCCGCGCTCACCTTTGCCGCCCCCGACTTCACCACCCTCCCCATCCCGTCGCAGTCCGTGCTCGGTCAAGTGGCGGACCTGGTCTTCGGAGAGGTGCGCGTTGGCGGCGCGCATCCGCGTCTCGGCATCGGCAACGCTGCCATAGGCACGGTGGCTCCGGCCCGAGGCAGTGCGGACATCGTCGAACCAGTCGCGCAACCGGTTCTCGATGCCCTTTTCGACGCGCTTGGCGAGCATCTCGGGCGACGGGCCGAGCCCCTCAATCGAGACGAGGCGTTCGATCCGGTCGGGAAACAGCCCGGCATAGCGCAGCGCGATATTGCCGCCGAGCGAATGGCCGACCAGCGTGAAGCGATCCCAGCCGAGCTGGCGCACGATCTCGCCGAGATCATAGACGAAGTTCATCATTGGATAGCCGCTCGCGCTCGCCCAGTCGCTGTCGCCATGACCGCGCAGGTCGGGCGCGACGACGTGCCAGTCGGCGGCGAGCTCGCGCGCGATCCAGTCCCAGCTGCGCGCATGGTCAAGCCCGCCATGGACGAGCAATAGCGGCGGGTTGGCGGGATCGCCCCAGTGCCACGCATTGAGCGATAGGGTTTGCGAGGAGTAGGTTGCGCGCGTCGGTTCGGTCATGGCCGATGCCTAACGCGCTTCGCATGGCCTGACCATCGTGCAATAGCGCAGCGATGGACATGGCGACGACCTACGACCTGATCGTCATCGGCGGCGGCATCAACGGCGTCGGCATCGCGCGCGATGCGGCGGGCCGCGGGCTCAAGGTCGCGCTGGTCGAGCAGGACGACCTTGCCGCGCATACCTCGTCGGCGAGCTCGAAGCTGATCCATGGCGGCATCCGCTATCTCGAACAATATGAGTTCGGGCTGGTGCGCAAGGCGCTCCGGGAACGCGAAATGCTGCTCGGCATCGCGCCGCACATCGCCTGGCCGATGCGCTTCGTCCTGCCGCACGATGCACGGCTGCGGCCCAAATGGATGATCCGCATCGGCTTGCTGCTCTACGACTGGCTCGATCCCAGGCGCCGCCTGCCGCGATCGCGCGCGGTCCGGCTCGACGCGCCGCCCTATGCCGGGCTGCTTGCCCCCCAATATCGCGACGGCTTCGTTTATTCGGATTGCTGGGTCGACGATGCGCGGCTGGTCGTGCTCAACGCTACCGATGCGCAGGCGCGGGGCGCGACGATCCTCACCCGGCATCGCTGCACCGCGCTGACGCGCGGCGACGGCGGCTGGATTGCGAGCGTTGCGGGCGGCGGGACCTCGATTTCACTGCACGCCAGGGCCGTCGTCAACGCCGCCGGGCCGTGGGTTGCCGATCTCGCGGCGATGGCGAGCGGCGATGCGCCCGACACCAGGGTCCGGCTGGTCAAGGGCAGCCATATCGTCGTGCCGAAAATGTTCGGCCGGCTCGGCGCATCGCCGCACGGCTTCATTTTCCAGAACGACGATGGCCGGATCGTCTTCGCCCTGCCTTATGAAGACGATTTCACGCTGATCGGCACGACCGACGCCCCCGCGCCCACCGACCTTGCCGCGCCCGAGATATCCGACGCCGAAACCGACTATCTGCTCGACGCGGCGAACGACCATTTTGCCGCGACGCTGACGACCGAAGACGTCGTCTGGTCCTACGCCGGGGTGCGCTCGCTCTACGACGATGGCAGCACCGACCCGAGCGACGTCACGCGCGACTATGTCCTCCAGCTCGACGATACGCGCGCCGGCGCGCCGATCGTCCACGTCATCGGCGGCAAGATCACCACCTATCGCCGTCTCGCCGAGGACGCGCTCGCCAAGCTCGGCCATCATCGCGGCGCGTGGACGGCAGGCGAGCCGCTGCCGGGCGGCGATATCGGGCCCGGCGGCCCAGCCGTGCACGCGCGCCGGATGATCGCGGATCATCCCGGTCTGCCCGCCCGGCTGCTCACCCGCCTCGCGCGCCGTTACGGGTCGCGCTGTTCGGCTGTCCTTGGCGAAGCGCTGAGTGTCGCCGATCTGGGCGAGCATTTCGGCGCCGACCTCTATGCCGCCGAGGTCGGCTATCTAATCGCCCACGAATTCGCGCGGACTGCCGAGGACGTCGTCTGGCGCCGGACCAAGGCCGGGCTGCGCCTGACGCGCGAGCAGATCGACCGGCTCGATGCCTGGATGGCCGCCCGGCTGGGCTGACCGTCAGGCGTCCTGCATCGCGGGGCGTGCGACCGGCCGGCGCGCCGCCGCGGCGCCGTCGTCCATTCGCGTCCAGCCGTCGGGGCCGAGCCGTTCGAGCGGGCGAAAGCGCGTCTTGTACTGCATCCGCGGCGACCCCTCGACCCAATAGCCTAGATAGACATAGGGCAGCGCGGCGTCGCGCGCGCGGGCGATATGATCGAGGATGATATAAGTGCCCAGCCCGCTGAAGCGCGGGTGGTCGGGATCGAAGAAACTGTACACCATCGACAGGCCGTCGGCCTGTCGGTCGGTCAGACACGCGCCGATCAGTCGACCCGGCGCATCGCCGACCGCCGGTTCGCGATATTCGATCATGTAGCTGTCGACCGGGCTCAACTCGATCATGTCGGCGAAATCGTTCTCGTCCATGTCGGTCATGCCGCCGTCGGGATGGCGCGCGGCGAGGTAGCGGCGCAGCAACGCGAACTGCTCCTCGGTCGCCCAGGGTTTGCACGCCTCGCCGACGAGGCCGCGATTGCGACGCAGCGTGCGACGCTGGCTCGTCGTCGGTTCGAACGTATCGGCGACGACGCGCACCGATATGCACGCGGTGCAGGCCAGGCAGCTGGGGCGATAGGCGACGTTCTGGCTGCGGCGAAATCCGATCCGGCCGAGCGCGTCGTTAAGGTCGTGCGCCTGCTCGCCGCCCAGTTCGGTGAACACCTTGCGCTCGGTCTTGCCCGGCAGATAGGGGCAGGGGCCGGGGCTGGTCACGAAGAACCGGGGAAATTTGAACGGCGCAGTCACCTTGTTGCTTAACCTTTCGCGTTTCGCCCGGCGGATCGGGCTGCCATGTTATGGACCCGTCCGGCGACCGGGAAAACCCCGTTTACGACGTATTCGCGATCATTTCGCGCAGCGGCCGCGCATTCGCGAACAAGTGATTCAGAACGGGACAGCGAGCCCGCATAGATTAACGGGTTAACGCGAAAACGATTCGCCCTGCCGCATGCGCCGACCCGCTGGCGCCGACGCGCCGGCTTGGCTAGGAGGAGCGCATGGCACGCATCGCATTTATCGGAACCGGCGTCATGGGCGCGCCGATGGCGGGACATCTCGCCAGGGCCGGACACCGGCTCAACCTCTACAACCGTTCGCGCGGCAAGGCCGAGGCCGCCGCTGCCGCATCGGGGGCCAGCGTTTGCGCGACGCCGGCCGACGCCGCCAGGGGGTGCGGTGTCGTCATCGCCTGCGTCGGCAACGACGACGACGTCGCCGCAGTGACGCTGGGCGCCGACGGAGCCTTTGCCGCGATGGATCCCGGCGCATTGTTCGTCGATCACACGACGATATCGGCCGATCTGGCGCGCCGCATCGCCGAGGCGGCACAGGCGCGCGGCCTCGACGCGCTCGACGCGCCGGTCTCGGGCGGCGAAGCGGGCGCGATGAACGGCAGCCTGGCGATCATGTGCGGCGGCGGCGATAGCGCATTCGCCCGGGCCGAACCGGTGATGCAGGCCTATGGCGCGCGGATCGTCCATGTCGGGCCGGCGGGCACGGGCCAGACCGCCAAGATGGTCAACCAGATCGCGATCGCCGGCGTCATTCAGGGCCTCGCCGAAGCGATCGCCTTCGCGCAGGCGGCCGATCTCGACCTCGACAAGGCGTTTGACGCGGTATCGGGCGGCGCCGCGGCGAGCTGGCAGATGACCAACCGCTGGGCGACAATGGCCAAAGGCGAATTCGACTTCGGATTCGCCGTCGACTGGATGCGCAAGGACCTGGGCTTGGCGCTGGCCGAGGCGCGGCGCAACGGCGCCAGCGCGCCGGTCGCGGCGTTGGTCGATCAATTTTATGCCGATGTGCAGGCGATGGGCGGCGCACGGCAGGACACGAGTTCGCTTATCCGGAGACTGACGCGATGAAGATTTCCCTGTTCGGCCGAGCGCTCGCCGCTACCTGCCTGCTTGCGCTCGCCGCCCCGGCATTTGCCGACGGGCTGGTCGACGACGTCGACGGCTTCACGCTCGACGAGAACGGCCAAGTGATCCGCTTCACCGGCATGATCCTGACCGACGACGGCCATGTGAAGAAGCTGCTCGATCGCCGCGACAAGCGGCCCAAAGAGGGGCTCAGCTTCCGTTTCGACGGCCAGGGACGCACGCTGATGCCCGGCCTGATCGACGGTCACGGCCATGTCATGGGGCTCGGCTTCCAGGCGATGCTGCTCGACCTCAGCGATACCGTCTCGCTCGACCAGGCGCTCGCCAGGATCGCCGAATATGCCGCGAAGAACCCCGAAATGCCGTGGATCCTCGGTCGCGGCTGGAACCAGGAAAAATGGAATCTCGGCCGCTATCCGACCGCCGAAGAACTCGACCGCGCGACCGGCGGACGGCCCGCCTTCCTCGACCGCGTCGACGGCCATGCGGGCTGGGCCAACAGCGCCGCGATCGCCGCGGCCAAGGTGACCGGCAAGACCAAGGCCCCCGACGGCGGGCGCATCGAACTGGCAGGCGGCAAGCCGGCGGGCGTGTTCGTCGACAACGCGCAGGCGTTGATCACTGCGGTCGTTCCGCAGCCGCTGCCGCGCGATTACGACCGCGCGCTCGAACTGGCACAGGCGATCCTGCTCGAAAACGGGATCACCGCGATCGCCGACATGGGCACCGACATGACCGGCTGGCAGGCATTTCGCCGCGCCGGCGATCTCGGCAGGCTCAACGTGCGGATCATCTCCTATGGCGCCGAGATCGAGAACATGGTCGCGATCGCCGGGCCGCGTCCGACGCCGTGGCTGTACGACGACCGGCTGCGCATGGTCGGGGTGAAGCTGTACCTCGATGGCGCGCTGGGATCGCGTGGCGCGTGGCTCAAGGCGCCTTATCACGATGCGCCCGACCAGACCGGCCTGCCGATGTTGAGCTATTCGGCGCTACGCAACAAGCTGGTGCGCGCGTCGATGGACGGCTTTCAGGTCGCGGTGCACGCGATCGGCGATCGCGCCAACCAGGATGTGCTCGACGCGATCGAGAGCGTCTCCGATCGTTTCGCCGGCGATCGCCGCTGGCGCATCGAGCACGCGCAGATCGTCGACCCGGGCGATCTGCCGCGCTTCGGCAAGCACGGCATCGTCGCATCGATGCAGCCGGTCCACCAGACCAGCGACTGGCGGATGGCCGAACAACGCCTCGGCCCCGATTTGTCGCCGACCGGGCGGCTTGGCGGCGCTTATGCCTGGGCGTCGATGCTGGCGAACGGCAGCCGGCTTGCCTTCGGATCGGACGTTCCGGTCGAAAGCCCCAATCCCTTCCCCGGCATCGCGGTGGCGATGACGCGCGTCGATGCTTCGGGCCAGCCTAACGGCGGCTGGATCCCCGCGCAGCGCGTCAGCCGCGAACAGGCGTTGGCGGGCTATACCACCGGCGCCGCCTATGCCGGCTTCGCCGAGGACCGGCTGGGGTCGCTGACGCCGGGCAAGCGCGCCGATTTCGTCATCGTCGATACCGATGTGCTCAAGGCCGATCCCGAGGCGATCCGCGGCGCGCGCGTGATCGAAACCTGGGTCGGCGGCAAGCGCGCCTATGTCCGCGGTGCCACGGCGCGGCCCAGCACCGAGGCCCAGCCGGTGCGCGGCGAGGACAGCGGCCCGCAAGGACGCTAGGCGCCGGCGGCAAGCAGCCGATCGACATCGGCGCGGTGAACGAGCTCGGTCGCGGGCGTCAGCAATGCCGCCGAGCCGACGACCGTGCCAAAGTGCACGGCATCGTCGATTCCCATGCCGCGCTGCGAGGCGAGGACGATGCCCGCGACCATCGAATCGCCGGCGCCGACCGCGCTGTCCGCCTTGACGCGAGGCGCGGCGAAACGGCGATGGCGATCGGCGGTGACGAGCAGCGCGCCGTCTTCGGCGAGCGACACGACGACGAGATCGCTGATGCCCGGTTCGATCAGCCAGGCCCGCGCCGCACTCGCGATCGCATCGTCGCCCGTCAGGCTGCGCCCGGCCAGCGTTTCGAGTTCGAGCAGATTGGGCTTGGTCAGCCAGACGCCGCGGATCGCATCGAGCGCCGCGCCCGAGGTGTCGGCGACGACGCGCACTTCGAGCTGTTTCGCACGCTCCAGCAGCGGCCCCAGCAACGCCTGGTGCGCCGTCGGGATGCCGCCGCCGAGCACGAGCCAGTCATGGGGCGCGAGCGCGTCGCGGGCGGCCTGGACCAGCGCGCCGGCTTCGCCATCGCTGAGCACCGGCGCGGGCATGACGAAGCGGAACTGTTCGCCGCTGTCGGTGGCATCGACGGTGATGTTGCGCCGCGTCCCCTCGCGCATTGCGATCGGCCGGCATTGCACGCCGCGCTGTTCGAGCATCTCGACGAGCAGCTGTCCGGTCGGACCGCCGGCGGGGAAAACCGCGAGCGCCGCTCCGCCGAGTTCGGTAACGACGCGCGCGACGTTGATACCGCCACCGCCGGGGTCGCGCCGCGGCTTGGTGCAGCGCAGCTTGTCGGTCGGCACGACGCGCGGCGTCGACGTCGTCATGTCGACCGCGGGCTCGAAAGTCAGCGTCACGATGCGGCTCATCGGCAAAGGTCGCAGCGACACGGTCGCATGATAGGAGCAAGACTGCGACGGTCATTCGCACCCCTGTCGGCAGATCGAGGACAGGCAGGCAGAGCAGGAGCGAACGCGAACATCGAATCAGCATGACGCAAGCGGCGCGTGGAGGACAGCATTTTTCACGACGTCGAGGATTTGCGTTTCGCGCGCGCCACCCCATCTAGCGAAGATGACAAAATTCGCCCTGCTCGACCTCGTCCCCGTCACCGAAGGCGGCACCGTCGCCCAGTCGCTGGCCAACGCCGCCGACATCGCGCGCCATGTCGAGGCGCTCGGCTTCACCCGCTACTGGGTCGCCGAACATCACGGGATGGCGGGGATCGCCAGCGCGGCGACCAGCATCGTCATCGGCCATGTCGCCGCCGCGACGACGACGTTCCGCGTCGGCGCGGGCGGGATCATGCTGCCCAACCACAGTCCGCTGGTCATCGCCGAGCAGTTCGGGACGCTCGACGCGCTCTATCCGGGGCGGATCGACCTTGGCCTCGGCCGCGCGCCGGGCAGCGATCAGCGCGTCGCGCAGGCGCTGCGGCGGACACTCAACACCGATCCGAACGACTTCCCGCGCGATGTTCTCGAGCTGCAAAGCTATTTCGCCGACGACGGCCAGACGGGGATTTCGGCGACGCCGGGCGCCGGTGCCGATGTCCAGCTCTATATCCTGGGGTCGAGCCTGTACGGCGCGCAGGTCGCCGCCGCGCTGGGCCTGCCCTATGCCTTTGCCAGCCATTTCGCGCCGCAGGCGCTCGACGACGCGCTTAAAATCTATCGCGACCAGTTCCGCCCCTCGGCGGTTCTCGACAGGCCCTATGCGATGGCGGGGTTCAACATCATCGCCGCCGACACCGACGACGAGGCGGAGTATCTCGCGACGTCGATGGAGCAGAGCTTCGTGCGGTTGCGAACGGGCAATCCGGGCAAGATGCCGCCGCCGCTGCGCGGCTATCGCGACACGCTGGACCCGCAGGGCAACGCGTTGCTCGACGGCGTGCTGTCGGCCAGCGCGATCGGATCGGGCGCGACGGTACGCGACAAGGTCGCGGCGTTCGTCGATCGGACCGGGGTCGACGAATTGATCGTCGCCAGCTCAGTGTTCGATCACGCGGCGCGCAAACGCGGTTTGACGATCGCCGCCCAGGCGCTCGCGCTCGATCCCGTCGCGGCGCAGTGAAGCCCAAGCTGCTCACGACGATCGTCGGCTATACGCCGCGCCAGTTCGGTGCGGATGCCGTCGCCGGCCTGACCGTCGCGCTCGTCGCGTTGCCACTCAGCATCGCGATCGCGATCGCATCGGGCGCGCCCCCGGCGGCCGGGCTGATGACCGCGATTGTCGCCGGCTTCCTGATTTCGGCGCTCGGCGGGAGCCGCGTCCAGATCGGCGGCCCGACCGGCGCGTTCATCGTCGTCGTCTATGGCATCATTCACCAGCACGGCTATGACGGGCTGATCGTCGCGACGCTGATGGCGGGCGTCATCCTGCTGGTTGCGGGCGTATTGCGCGCCGGCCGACTGATCCGGCACATTCCAGAGGCGGTGATCGAGGGCTTTACGATCGGCATCGCGATCGTCATCGCGGTCGGCCAGATCAAGGATCTCGCCGGCATGTCCGGCGGCGCTCTGCCCGCCGACTTCGTGGCCAAGATCGCAGCATTATGGGCGCTGCGCGCGACGATCGATCCGGTCGCGCTGGCGATGGGGGTGGGAAGCGTCGCCGCGATCCTGGTGCTGCGCCGGCTGGCGCCGAAAATTCCCTGGCTGGTCGTCGTCGTCGCGCTGGCGAGCGTCGTCGCCTGGTGGGCGCTGCCGTCGGTCGCGTCGGTCGCGGGTCGCTATGGCGCGTTGCCGCAGGGCCTGCCCGCGCCGCATCTCCCCGCGATCGACCCCGCGATACTGCTCTCGCTGCTCCCCGCCGCGCTGACGATCGCGTTCCTTGCCGGTATCGAATCGCTGCTGTCGGCGATCGTCGCCGATCGCATGATCGGCGCAGCGCATCGATCGAATGCCGAACTGATCGCGCAGGGCGCGGCCAACATCGCCTCGCCATTGTTCGGTGGGCTGCCCGCAACCGGGGCGATCGCGCGCACCGCGACCAACGTCAGCGCGGGCGGACGAACGCCGGTTGCGGGCATGGTCCATGCCGCAATCATTCTCGTTGTGCTGCTGCTGGCTTCACCGCTGGCGGGCGCGATGGTGCTGCCCGCGCTCGCCGCGCTTCTGATCGTGACGGCGTGGACGATGAGCGAGCCGCACCGCTGGCGCGCGCGGCTCGCGCTGCGCAAGGCCGACCTCGCGCTGTTGCTGCTCACCGCCGCGCTGACGGTATTCGCCGACCTGACCGTAGCGATCGCAACGGGAACCGCGATCGGGCTCGCGCTCAAATATGCGCGCGGCGAGATCGACCCGCCGCGCTGGCATATCCCTTTGCGCAGGGGTGGCGACGAACGCGAATAGGGATGGTTTGTTAAGTTTTTGGTGGTCGGCGTGCGTTGATCAGTTGTCCGCAATACCAGCCGAGAATGGAACCGCACCCAGCCCACAATGCGGCAAAAGGCATTTCCAAAGCGCTCGTCGACCTGAGCGTTTCAGGGGGTAGTGAATCGATGCGGTATTGGGCGTAAAACCATGCTGCGATCGGCACTATTGCAGCCACCGCACAGCCGACGCGTTCGAGACGAAAGAGCAGCACGGGCGCAAGGGTGAGGCCGAAACCCACCGCGACCATGCCCTCTATCGTGTTGAGAAAACTCAATATACCCGCTTCTTGGGCTCGATATACTCGATGTCGTCGCTCAGCGTGTATTCGTGGACGGGGCGATAGTCGATCTTGACCGATCCGCCCTTGCCGCCCCAGCCTTCGAACCAGATCGCGGTGTGCTTCATCCAGTTGGCGTCGTCGCGCTCGGGATAATCCTCGTGCGCATGCGCGCCGCGGCTTTCCTTGCGGTTGGCCGCGCCTTCGATCGTACAGATCGCCTGGCCCATCAAATTGTCGAGTTCGAGCGTCTCGACGAGGTCGGTGTTCCAGATCAGGCTGCGGTCGCTGACCGAGACGTCCTTGAGGCGATCGTTGACGCCCTGCATGAGCGCCTTGCCCTCGGCGAGCGTTTCGGTGTCGCGGAAGACGGCGCAATGCCTCTGCATCGTTTTCTGCATATCGATGCGGATGTCGGCGGTCGGTGACGCGCCCTTGGCATAGCGGAAATGGTCGAGACGACCGAGCGCGAGTTCTTCGGACCCCTTGGGCAGCGGCTTGTGCGGCGCGCCGGGCTTGTGGAGTTCGGCAAGGCGATGGCCGGTCGCGCGGCCGAAGACCACGAGATCGATCAGGCTGTTCGAGCCGAGGCGGTTGGCGCCGTGAACCGAAACGCACGCCGCTTCGCCGACGGCGAACAGGCCGGGGACGACCGCATCGGGATCGCCGTCGCGGATCGTCACGACTTCGCCGTGATAGTTGGTCGGGATGCCGCCCATGTTATAGTGCACCGTCGGCGTGACCGGCAGCGGCTGACGCGTCAGGTCGACGCCGGCGAAGATCTTGCCCGTCTCGGTAATGCCCGGCAGGCGCTCGGCAAGGACTTCGGGCGCGATATGGTCGAGGTGGAGGAAGATATGGTCGCCCTCCTTGCCGACGCCGCGGCCTTCGCGCATTTCGAGCGCCATCGCGCGGCTGACGACGTCGCGGCTGGCGAGGTCCTTGGCCGACGGGGCATAGCGCTCCATGAAACGCTCGCCTTCGGAGTTGGTCAGGTAACCGCCCTCGCCGCGCGCGCCCTCGGTGATGAGGACGCCCGCGCCATAGACGCCGGTCGGGTGGAACTGGACGAACTCCATGTCCTGCAGCGGCAGGCCCGCGCGCGACACCATGCCGCCGCCGTCGCCGGTAACGGTGTGCGCCGAGGTCGCCGAGAAGAACGCGCGGCCATAGCCACCGGTGGCGAGGACGACCGCGTGGCTGCGAAAGCGGTGGATCGAACCGTCGTCGAGGCACAAGGCGATGACGCCGCGGCACTCGCCGTTTTCCATGATCAGGTCGATCGCGAAATATTCGATGAAGAAATCGGCGTCGTATTTGAGGCTCTGCTGATAAAGCGCGTGGAGCATCGCGTGGCCGGTGCGGTCGGCGGCGGCGCAGGTGCGCTGCGCCGGCGGACCTTCGCCCATGTTCTGCATCATGCCGCCGAACGGGCGCTGGTAGATCGTGCCCTCGTCGGTGCGGCTGAACGGCACGCCGGCGTGTTCCAGCTCGTAGACGGCGGCGGGCGCCTCGCGGCAGAGATATTCGATCGCGTCCTGGTCGCCGAGCCAGTCGGATCCCTTGACGGTATCGTACATGTGCCAGGTCCAGTGGTCGGGACCCATGTTGCCGAGCGATGCGGCAATGCCGCCCTGCGCGGCGACGGTGTGGCTGCGAGTCGGGAACACCTTGGTGATGCACGCGGTCTTGAGGCCAGATTCGGCGCTGCCCATCGTCGCGCGCAGGCCCGATCCGCCCGCGCCGACGACGACGGTGTCGTAATCGTGATCGATGATCTTGTAGGCGGACGTGGCAGTCTTGCTATCGGCCATCAGGCGGGAACTCCAGTCATGGCGGCGGTGGCGGTAAAGGCGATCTTGGCGACCGAGAAAATCCCGAACGCGGCCCCGGCCAGACAATAGAAATTGACGATGACGAGCGCGAGAATGCGCGGCGCATCGCTATGGACGTAATCCTCGATCAGCGTCTGCAGGCCAAGACGGATGTGCCAGAAGACGCTGATGATCAGCAGGATCATCGGCACCGCGGCAAGCGGCGAGCCGAGCCATTCGCGCATCGTCGCTAAATCGGCGAGCGGCAGGCGCACCAGGCTGACGATCAGCCAGAGGAAGAGCGCGAGGTTGCCGACCGCGGTCAGTCGCTGGTGGATGAAATGGCCGGTACCCTCGCGCGCCGAGCCCAGGCCGCGAACGCGTCCCAGTTCGGTCCCGCCCGAGGCGACTTTGGCAATGCCGGAACGCTGGCTCATCAGATCGTCTCCATGAAGATAAAGCCCCACAGCGCCGCGGTTGCGACGATCGCGGCGACGAAGACGAGGATCGAGAACATCTTGTTGGTCTTGAGCTCGTACCCCGCGCCGGTGTCGAGGACTAGGTGGCGCAGGCCCGAAAAGAGGTGCTGGAAGAATGCCCAGCTGAGGCCGATCAGGATCACCTTGCCGACGATCCCGCCGGCACAATCGATAAACGCGCCATAGGCGTCGGCCCCGCTCGCCATCGCGCCGAGCCACCACAACAGCGCCAGCGTGCCGACGATCGCCAGGCCATCGCCGGTGGCGCGGTGGAAAATCGAAACCGCCATGTGCGGTCCCCATTTGTAAACGCTCAGATGCGGCGATAACGGCCGGTCGGTTTCATGCGCCATGGATTGTCCCGTCAGATTAGGTCGCCGGTCGGCGGTGGTTGCGGTCGCGTTTAGCGCAAAGCACCGCCCATGCAAATCGCCGCGTGGCTATTTCCGGCCACTTTTCGCGTAAAGCAGCGCGGCGAGCAGCGCCGCCGAGCCGACGCCGATCCCGGCGGCGGTCTTCCAGCCGATGCCCCCGGCCTTGGCCGCCGCCTTTTCCTTGAGATCGCGCGCCAGGCGCGTGGCGCGCAGCACCTCGTTTTCCTCGGGCATGCCATCGTGCGATTCGGGCTGATCGGCCAAGCTATTCTCCTGCGATTTGCGGGCCAGCGTCAGGCGAGCGCTGCCTCGACCGGAATATGCTCCATGTCGAGCGCCTCGGCAACCGGCGCGCAGGTAATATGCCCGTTCCAGACGTTGAGTCCCGCGGCGAGGTGCGGATCGCGACGCAGCGCCTCTTTCCAGCCGAGCCGGGCAATGCGCAGAGCATGCGGCAGCGTGACGTTGTTGAGCGCATAGGTGCTCGTCCGCGCGACCGCGCCGGGCATGTTGGCGACGGCATAATGGACGATGCCGTCGACGACATAGGTCGGATCGGCATGCGTCGTCGGGTGGCTGGTCTCGAAACAGCCGCCCTGGTCGATCGCGACGTCGACCAGGACGCTGCCCGGCCTCATCGTCGCGAGCATGTCGCGGGTAACGAGCTTGGGCGCTTCGGCGCCGGGAATCAGGACCGCGCCGATGACGAGGTCGGCCTCGGCCACCGCCTCGGCAAGATTGGCCTTGCTCGAAAAGCGCGTCGAGGCGCGGTTTTCGAAATGGGTGCCGACATGATCGAGCACTTCGGGATTGCGGTCCATGATCGTTACCTGGCCGCCAAGGCCGACCGCCATCTGCGCCGCGTTGAAGCCGACGACGCCGCCGCCGATGACGACGACCTTGCCCGGCATCACGCCCGGCACGCCGCCGAGCAGGACGCCGCGTCCGCCATGCGCCTTTTCGAGCGCGGTCGCGCCGGCTTGGATCGACATGCGTCCGGCGACCTGGCTCATCGGCTTCAGCAGCGGCAGGCCGCCATGCGCGTCGGTCACTGTCTCATAGGCGATGCACACCGCCTTCGACGCGATCAGGTCCCGGGTCTGGTCGGGATCGGGCGCGAGGTGAAGATAGGTGTAGAGGATCTGGCCCTCGCGCAGCATCGCGCGTTCGCCCGCCTGCGGCTCCTTGACCTTGACGACCATCTCGGCGCGTTCGAAAATTTCGGCCGCCGTCGACACGATCTCGGCGCCCTGGGCGACATAATCGTCGTCGCTCGCGCCGATGCCTTCGCCCGCCCCGGTCTCGATGATCACGCCATGGCCGTGCGTGACAAGCTCGCACGCGCTTTCGGGCGTCAGGCCAACGCGATATTCGTGGTTCTTGATTTCCTTGGGGCTGCCGACGAGCATAAAGATCTCCATCATGCGAAGGCGCGCGGATCGCACGCGTCTTCGAATCGTCCATTTCGCCCCGCCCAGTGAACCAAGCCAGCGCCAAGGGCAAGTGCCCCGCGGCGCCTGGTGCCGGTTTGCGCGGGGAAGATCGGCACAGGAAATAACCGCGTTTTAACCATTGCAGACTAGCACCTCAGGCAAGGCAGACGCGCCGTTCCCGCGGATAGAATTGGTCCGACCCTGTCGACCCATCGACCCTCTTTCGCGGGGACTGCCCATTTCGATCCTTTGAAAGCCCGAGCATATGACCGACGACCATCTCGCCAGCCAATATAATGAAGTCATCCGCCTCGCCGATCCGCGCGGGACGCTCGCCGACGACTGCCGCGAATTGTGGAGCATCATCGAAGCCGATGTCGATCGTGCCAACGCGATCTATTGGGACGTCATGGAACGCGAATATTTCACCGCCTCGGGCGACGACATGGTCGTGAGCGCGGATCTGATCGCGAAATCGGCCGAGGTCATGCGGGCGCGCTATACCAATCTGGAATCGCCAGCCTGGGTCGAAGGCATGCTCGCCAATGCGCGCGGCAATCTCGCCTCGCGTCCGATGGTCCTGGCGAACTTCGCCGCTCTGTCGCATCGCCAGCGCGAGATTTCGTCGATCCTGATCGGAACGATCGGCGACGACAAGCCCCGGCTCGACCGTATGTTTGACACGCTGATCGCGCTCGGCAACGTCGAATCGAACATGGTCGCCTATGCTTATGATCGCGCGCTGCTCGAACGCACGGCGGGCGAAAAGACGCAGCAGCGCGACCAGTTCGAGCGCGAAATATCGGAAACCGTCGTGCGCCTGTCGAACGAAGGCGGCAGCCTGCGCGAACAGGCCGCGGCGGCATCGAAATCGACGCGCGGCATGCTCGGCAAGGCGTCCGAAGTCGCCGCCGCCGCCGAGCAATCGGCGATGGCGATGCGCGAAGCGGCGAGCACCTCGGCCGGCCTGATCCGCGCGATCGAGGATGCCCGCGCCGAAGTCGACAAGGCGACCGAGATTTCCGAACTGGCGTCGCGCCAGGCGACCGATGCGTCGGAAATGTCCGAAGCGCTGTCGGCGCATGCCGAATCGATCGAATCGATCCTCGGCCTGATCCGCGACATCGCCGGCCAGACCAACCTGCTCGCGCTCAACGCGACGATCGAGGCGGCACGCGCCGGCGATGCCGGACGCGGCTTCGCCGTCGTCGCGCAAGAGGTGAAGAGCCTCGCCAACCAGACCGCGCACGCGACCGACGACATCGCCAGCAAGATTGCGGCGATCCAGTCGGCCACGCGCGGCACCGTCGATGCCAATGGTTCGATCCGCGATACGGTCGCCGAAGTGCAGAAATCGGCGGGCCGCATTCGCGAGGCGATGGAAGCGCAGGCGCAGACGGTGACGATGATCACCGCCGCCGTCGACGAGACCGCGCTCGCCGCCGATTCGATGTCGTCGACGATCGCGTCGATCACGCAGGATACCGGCAACGTCGCCGACGAGATCGACCATCTCGAAAAGGGCTTTCTCGACGTCGATGCGGGGCTTGGCCGATTGCGCGAAAAATCGATCCGGTTCATCAACTCGGTCGCCTGATCGCCCGCAGGCGCACGCACCAACGCTTTTGCCCGGCAAGATCGTTTCGCAAGCGCGCCGCTTGCGTTAAACGCCGACGCATGACGCTTCATATCCTGACCACCGGCGCGACGCGCGGCATCGGCAAGGCGATCGCCGATCATTTCGCCGACCGCGCCGAAATACGCCATTGGGGCAGCGGCAGCGCCGATGCCGACCTGGCGCGCCGCGACGGCGCCGCAACGCTGTGGCAGACCGCGCTCGATCGGCTCGACGGGCGGATCGACGTCGTCATCAACAATGCCGGCGTGTTCGAGGCGCAACCGCTCGACGACGACGACGACGCCTGGCTCGACGGTTGGGAACGCACGCTGGCGATCAACCTGACCGCGGCCGC